>Ga0209796_10000028_pt1 | contig 237537 bp, 241 predicted proteins | sample AgamicOrSfrz_FD_187167 | JGI IMG/M metagenome (GOLD analysis project Ga0209796, IMG submission 187167) | Agave microbial communities from Guanajuato, Mexico - Or.Sf.rz (SPAdes) (version 2) | ecosystem: Host-associated > Plants > Phyllosphere > Phylloplane/Leaf | place: Guanajuato, Mexico...
GTAACTGCGCATATTTCCGGTAAAATGCGTAAAAACTACATCCGCATTCTGACGGGCGACAAAGTGACTGTTGAGCTGACCCCGTACGACCTGAGCAAAGGCCGCATTGTCTTCCGTAGTCGCTGATCGTTTTCGCGCTTAGCGCGCCAGATGCTGAAGGCCGGGATAATTCCCGGTCTTTTCATTTCTGCGTCATTTACAACTTAAAGCGCGCAGATAAAAAAACCGGCCCTGAGGCCGGTTTTGTCACTGAGTACCGAAACTTAATGCGCCGCTTCCGGTTTGTGCTTCTGCGCACTCTGGAAGTCGTAGGTCAGCGCATTTTTCTCTTTATCCAGTTCAACGGTCACCTGTCCGCCGTCAACCAGTGAGCCAAACAGCAGCTCGTTGGCCAGCGGTTTTTTCAGGTTGTCCTGAATCACCCGCGCCATCGGACGCGCGCCCATGGCCCGGTCGTAGCCTTTCTCGGCCAGCCAATCGCGGGCTTCCTGGCTGACTTCCAAAGAGACGCCTTTCTGATCCAGCTGAACCTGCAGCTCGACGATAAATTTATCCACCACCTGATGGATAACCGTCGTAGACAGATGATCGAACCAGATAATGTTGTCGAGACGGTTACGGAACTCCGGCGTAAAGATCTTTTTGATCTCATCCATCGCATCCGGACTGTTGTCCTGATGGATGAGGCCAATGGATTTACGCTCGGTTTCGCGCACCCCGGCGTTGGTGGTCATCACCAGCACCACGTTGCGGAAATCCGCTTTGCGGCCGTTGTTGTCGGTCAGCGTCCCGTTATCCATCACCTGCAGCAGCAGGTTAAAGACATCCGGATGCGCTTTTTCAATTTCATCCAGCAGCAGCACCGCGTGCGGATGCTTAATAACCGCATCGGTCAGCAGCCCGCCCTGATCGAAACCGACGTAGCCCGGAGGCGCACCGATTAAGCGGCTGACGGTATGACGTTCCATATATTCGGACATATCAAAACGCAGCAGCTCAATGCCCAGCGACTTCGCCAGCTGTACGGTAACCTCGGTTTTACCGACCCCGGTAGGCCCAGCGAACAGGAAAGAGCCGACGGGTTTGTGCTCATGGCCAAGCCCGGCGCGCGCCATCTTGATCGCTTCGGTTAAGGCCTCAATCGCCTTATCCTGGCCGAAGACCAGCATTTTCAGGCGATCGCCGAGGTTTTTCAGCGTATCGCGATCGCTGCGGGAAACGCTCTTCTCAGGTATACGCGCAATCCGCGCCACCACGGACTCAATATCCGCCACGTTAACCGTTTTCTTACGTTTGCTCACCGGCATCAAGCGCGCACGCGCCCCGGCTTCATCAATCACGTCAATCGCCTTATCCGGCAGATGACGATCGTTAATGTACTTCACCGCCAGCTCTACCGCCGCACGTACCGCTTTCGCGGTGTAACGGACGTCGTGGTGCGCTTCATACTTCGGCTTCAGGCCGTTAATAATCTGCACCGTCTCTTCCACGGAAGGTTCGGTGATATCAATTTTCTGGAAACGCCGCGCCAGGGCACGATCTTTTTCAAAGATGTTGCTGAACTCCTGATAGGTCGTCGAGCCAATGACCCGAATCTTACCGCTGGAAAGCAGCGGTTTAATCAGGTTAGCGGCATCGACCTGCCCGCCGGAAGCCGCCCCCGCACCGATAATGGTGTGGATCTCATCGATGAACAGAATACTGTTGGTGTCCTGCTCCAGCTGCTTAAGCAGCGCTTTAAAGCGTTTTTCAAAGTCGCCGCGGTATTTAGTACCTGCCAGCAGCGAGCCAATATCCAGTGAATAGATAGTGCAATCGGCCATCACTTCCGGCACGTCGCCCTGCACGATACGCCAGGCAAGACCTTCAGCAATAGCGGTTTTACCAACGCCGGATTCCCCCACCAGCAGCGGGTTGTTCTTGCGGCGGCGGCACAGAACCTGAATAGCACGTTCCAGCTCTTTCTCGCGGCCGATCAGCGGATCGATACCGCCTACGCGGGCAAGCTGGTTGAGGTTGGTGGTGAAGTTTTCCATACGATCCTCCCCGCCTGCTTGCTCTTCGCTGCTGCCAGGCTGACTTCCGCTGTTATCGGAAGACTGGCTCGGCTCGTCTTTACGCGTACCGTGAGAGATGAAATTCACCACATCAAGTCGGCTGACTTCATGTTTACGCAGCAGGTATGCCGCCTGAGATTCCTGTTCGCTAAAAATCGCGACCAGAACGTTGGCGCCGGTCACTTCGCTGCGGCCGGAAGACTGGACGTGGAAAACAGCACGTTGCAGCACGCGCTGGAAGCTCAGCGTCGGCTGAGTGTCGCGCTCTTCTTCCGTTGCAGGCAGTACGGGTGTGGTCTGTTCGATGAAGGCTTCAAGCTCCTGACGCAGCGCGACCAGGTCCACTGAACACGCTTCAAGCGCTTCGCGGGCCGAAGGGTTGCTAAGCAGCGCCAGCAACAAGTGCTCGACGGTCATGAACTCATGACGGTGCTCGCGCGCTCTGGCGAAAGCCATGTTTAAACTGAGTTCCAGTTCTTGATTGAGCATAGGCACCTCCCCCAAGTTTATTGCCTGCATTCAGGCTTTTTCTAGCGTACACAACAACGGATGTTCGTTCTCCCTCGCATACTGGTTCACCATCGATACTTTGGTTTCTGCGACTTCTGCGGTAAACACCCCGCAAATCGCTTTACCTTGATAGTGAACCGTCAGCATCAGTTGCGTTGCACGTTCAACATCATAAGAAAAGAATTTTTGTAACACGTCAATAACAAACTCCATTGGAGTGTAGTCATCATTGACTAATATCACTTTATACATAGATGGCGGTTTAAGCGCATCTTTAACTTCGTCCTCAATTAGCTGATCGAAGTCCAACCAGTCTCTCTTACTCATCGTCAGTGTTCATCATCGGTTGCTGTTGCCAACAGGCGGTGGCCTGTCGATGACCAGAGGCTATGCACATCACAAATCTACAATAGATCATAGATAATTATCATCTATTACTTCCATCCGCGACGTCTGTCACATTCCCCGGCAATAGCGTTAACTGCTTCAAATTTTGACGCATTTTTCACCGTCCCCTGGCGTCAATCGCTTGACGCATTTCCTGATTTCTCTAAATTGTAGTGGCGAGAGTTGGCGAGCAAATGAACAACTCGTCACTCCACTACCGGTTCATTCCATCTTACTTATAAGATTTACGAAGGATGTCGAAGTATGGAAATGGGTACTGTTAAGTGGTTCAACAATGCCAAAGGGTTCGGTTTTATCTGCCCTGAGGGCGGCGGCGAAGACATTTTCGCCCATTACTCGACCATCCAGATGGATGGTTACAGAACGCTAAAAGCCGGACAAGCGGTTCGGTTTGATGTTCACCAGGGGCCAAAAGGTAACCACGCCAGCGTGATTGTCCCTGTTGAAGCTGAAGAAACAGAAACAGCCGCATAACTCTTTTGCTTCATTGTGTACATCCCGCCAGCAAAATGCCAGTCCTTCTGACTGGCATTTTTTTATCGCTACTCGCGCGCCAGGGCGTCGACGGGGTCCAGACGAGCCGCATTGCGCGCCGGTAGCCAGCCAAACAGCACCCCGGTCAGCGTGGAGCATAAAAACGCGGTCAATAGCGCCAACGGTGAAAAACCGATCTCCCAGCCGGGTAAAAACAGCTGTAATACAAAGGCAATCAGCAGCGAAAGCGTGACGCCCAGCGCCCCGCCAACCAGGCAAACCAGCACCGCCTCGATCAAAAACTGCTGTAAGACATCGCTGGCCCGCGCCCCGACCGCCATACGGATACCGATCTCCCGCGTGCGTTCGGTGACTGAGACCAGCATAATATTCATCACGCCAATACCGCCGACCACCAGCGCAATCACCGCCACCAGCGTCAGAAACAGCTGTAATGTATGTGTGGTCCGTTCCGCCGTTTTCAAGATGCTGTCCATATTCCAGGTGAAAACATCTTTCTTACCGTGACGCAGTTCCAGTAGACGCAACAGCTGCTGCTCGGCAACCGCGCTGTCGTAGCCTTCATTGACGCGCACGGTGATGGAATTCAGCCACGACTGCCCCATCACCCGGCCAGCCATCGTGGTATAGGGCAACCAGACGCGCAGAATTTTGCTGCTGCCGAACATTGACTGTTTTTCATCCGCCACGCCGATCACCGTCGCGGGCATATTGCCGACCAGAATCACTTCGCCGACGACCCGCGCTTTATGCGGAAATAGCTGTCGGCGCGCGTTGCTGTCGAGCACCACCACCTGCGCGCGGCTATTTAGCTGAAGCTCGTTAAAGGTATTGCCTTCGCTAAAGGTCATGCCGTAGACGTTAAAGTACTGCGCCCCCACGCCCTCGGCGCTGGCGGCAACGTCGATGTTATTCGCCCGCAGGCGCAGGCTTTTTGATACCGCAGGGGTCGCCGAGCTCACCCACGGCTGTTTCTGAATAGCTAACAGGTCATCGTACTTGAGCGATTGCTGATAGCGGGGATCGTCATCGCCGAAATCCTTGCCGGGATATACATCAATGGTATTGGTGCCGATGGCGCGGATATCGGCCAGCACCATCTGCTTCGCGGCATCGCCCACCACCACAATCGACACCACAGATGCGATGCCGATAATAATGCCGAGCATCGTCAGCAGCGTACGCATTTTATTCGCCGCCATCGCGCGCCAGGCCATGATCAGCGCTTCGCGAAAGCCGCTGCTGAACTGACGCCACGCCGACGGTTCGGCCGCCGTGCGCTGGCGCAGTACGCCGCCTTGCGCCGGACTCAGCGCGGGCGGATTACGCACGATTTCACCGTCGTGGATCTCAATCACCCGCTCCGCCTGGGCCGCCACCTGCGGGTCATGGGTGACGATAATCACCGTATGCCCCTGCGCTTTTAGCTGGTGAAGGATCCCCATGACCTCTTCGCCGGAGCGGCTGTCCAGCGCACCGGTTGGCTCATCCGCCAGAATCACTTCCCCGCCGTTCATCAGGGCACGGGCGATACTCACCCGCTGCTGCTGGCCGCCGGAGAGCTGCGAAGGCTGATATTCAGCTCTGTCGCCCAGCCCCAGCCGAACCAGCAGCTCATGGGCCCGGGCAAGGCGCGCTTTGCGCTCGGCGCCGGCATAAACCGCAGGAACTTCCACGTTCTGCGCCGCGGTGAGATGCGATAACAGGTGATAGCGCTGGAAAATAAAACCGAAATGTTCCCGCCGCAGGCGCGCCAGCTCGTCACCGTTGAGACGAGCCACGTCCGTTCCCGCGACCCGGTAGGTACCCCCGGTCGGTTTGTCCAGACAGCCGAGAATATTCATCAGCGTGGATTTCCCGGAGCCGGACGCGCCGACGATTGCCACCATCTCACCGGCGGCAATGTTCAACGTAATGCCTTTCAGCACCTCAACGTTGCCATCGCCGGAGGGGTAGCTGCGGCGAATATCACGCAGTTCCAGTAACGCCGTCATTTCGCCGCTCCGGCCGCACCTTCGCCGATAATGACTTCATCCCCCTCGTCCAGCCCTTTCACCACCGCCACATCGGTGTCGTTACGCGCGCCGATAACGATTTCACGCTCTTTAACTTCACCGGTACGCAGCAGACGCACGTGATAGCGGTTATCGCCGATGGCCTCACCCAGCGCGCTCAGCGGGATGGTGATAACATTTTTCACTTCTGAGAGCTGAATATGCACCTGGGCGGTCATCTCCAGGCGCAGGATGCCCTGCGGGTTCGGCACTTCAAAACGGGCGTAGTAGAAAATAGCGTCGTTGACCTTTTCGGGCGTCGGGAGAATATCCTTCAGCGTTCCTTCATAGCGCGTCAGCGGATCGCCCAGTACGGTAAACCAGGCCTTTTGCCCCGGCTTAAGATGAATGACGTCCGCTTCCGAGACCTGCGCCTTCACCAGCATGGTGCTGAGATCGGCCAGGGTCAAAATATTCGGCGCCTGCTGGGCGGCAATCACCGTCTGCCCCTGCAGGGTGGTGATTTGCGTCACTTCTCCGGACATCGGCGCCAGAATTTTGGTGTAGTCGAGGTTGGTTTTGGCCGTATCCAGGGTCGCCTGATTGCGTTTGACCTGGGCTTCAATCGTGCCGATTTGCGCCTCTTTGACCGCTAAGTCGGTCGCGGCGGTATCGAGGTCCTGGCGAGAGACCAGCTGCCGCTGCGCCAGCTGCTGCTGACGAGCCAGCGTCGCCGCAGATAGCTTACGTTCCGCGCGCGCCTGGTTCAGCTGCGCCCGTAGCTCCATCAACGTCGCTTCGACTTCCTTTATCTGGTTTTCCGCCTGCTCCGGGTCGATAACCCCCAGCAGCTGGTCTTTTTTCACTTTGTCGCCAATCTCGACGCGCAGCGTTTTTAGCTGCCCGCTCACCTGCGCCCCGACGTCCACTTTTTTCAACGCATCCAGCTTACCGGTCGCCAGCACGCTCTGCTGAAGGTCGCCTTTACGCACCACCAGCGTCTGATACTGCGGCAGCGGCGCATTCAGAATTCGCCATCCCCAGACGGCGAGGGCCAGCACGACAATCGCCAGCAGCCACCAAACTTTCCTGCGCTTTCCATTTAATTTCATAACAATTCCTGATGTTTTAACCCGCAGAACCCGCGACAATTCTATCTAAATGCGGCAATAGAATAACGCGCATTTTTAGATGCGCTTCATTTTTGTTTAACTGAAGTTGAGGGTGCGCAGATGAAGACCTGCCGGGATGGATCGCCCGGCAGAAAGAGAGAAACAGCGGCCAGCGCTAATCCGCGCGTCCGCGCGCCAGCCATAGCACGCGAGAGAACATTTTTTTCAGCAGTGCTGGAATGGCGTCAACTCCGCGCCGCCCGGCCTCCATAGCCACTTCAATCGCCAGGTCCGGTTTTGACGAACGGTGAATCGCTTTGGTGATCACCCGCCGCATATTCATGGGTATATTCATCGGCAGCTGCGCGACCCGGTGATAAACATCGTCGAAGCCCTGACGGTACATAAAATGCTCCATATCCATCGCCGGTAGCGCGGTGAGATGGTCTCGCTCCAGCATTTTATCGTCATTCAACAAACTGCGAACGGTGGCGGCGTATTTCTTCCCGGCTTCATCGCCATCCACCAGCACATGCCACTCAATACCCATTCGCCGGGCGAATTTAATCAACGGCTTCAAACCCGACTGGGCAAACTCAATGACCTTCACCCCTTCCGCATCAAAGTGATGGCCGCACTGGCGGGCCAGCTCGTTGATAACCCAGGTTTCCGTCTCCCCCTCCACCAGCAGCCAGCAGCGGGCAAACAGCGATGAAGCACGGTTAAAGCGAATATGAAACGCGATGCGCCGGCTGTCTTCCGCATTCATCCCGCCGGGCCCCAGCCGCCAGGCCGACACTCGTGAAGATTCACGCACCAGCCGACAGACGTGCTCGACGGGCGTTAATGACAGCAGTTCGCCGGAGTTCGTTGTCGTCACCCGCTGCAGCGGCAGTAAATTGAGCAAATGCCAGGCCACCGACAGCATAATGGGATGCAGACGGGTTTCCGGATCCTCAATCAGCAATAGCGGCCGCGCATCGCGATCGAGCCTTACCGTGCCTTTCGCCTGCAGCAGAGTAGAAAACAGCCCCAATAAAATCACCCGATGGCTGCGCCCGCCGGGCTTGTCGATCATCCTGTTGATAATATCCAGGTAGCGCCAGCTGCGCTGTTCATCATGTGAATGACGGCGCATCAGACGATGGCGCGACTGCGCGCTGCTCTGCTCGGCAAAATAGTGCTCCAACAACTGCACCATAGCCGACAGCCCCTGGCGGATCTGCCCATCGGTTAAATTTTGCGGATGATGTACCAGTTCGCGAGAGAGGAAATCAAGCTGGCGAGCGGTAATTTCGATCTGCGGCGAGTGCGGAACGGTGCCGTTGTGGATCCGTCGCATAAAGCGGGCGTCGCGTAGCCGCAGAACCGGCATCAGCCGTACCAGGTGACGGGCGAGTTCATCAATATCGTCAAGCTCCAGCGCTTTCCCTTCACCATCTATAAAGCTGCGCAGGGTCATCACGCTGTCGTCATCGGCAAGCTCCCCCTCCAGGCGATAGAAAACGCGCTGATAGCCATCGTCGCAGGGAACCCAGCAGCTGCTGAGAGGACGATAGCGTCGAACCCGATGGCGCCCGGGTTCATTTTCACGGAAGGTCAGGATGATATGCAGATGATGCTCGCGCCCCTGAATATCGCCGGGCGGAAACCAAAAATCTTCCCGAACAAAATGATAGAGGTCGAACTCCGGCGACAGGAGCAGCGTCAGGGCATCCAGCAGGCTGGATTTACCCCAGGCATTTTCGCCAATCAGCACGTTATTTTGTTCAAGCATCAACGATAATCGGTTAATGCCGCGAAAACCGACTATTTCTACGCGCTCAAGATGCATATGCCCTCCGCTCAGTGGCGACTATCTCCTTCAGTTATCAGCAGTATAGCGAGGTGAGCATCAACATGACACTCCGGGCGTCTGCGAATCGCTCATGGCTGCAGGGGGGGAATGTGATGCGCCGTACTTCACTTAATTGAGAAACGCATTCATCATTGAAAGTCGTTTTTTTAACCGTTTTTGTTCTACACTTTTAAAAAATCCGACATAAAAAGGAATCCCAGCGCATTGTTCTAAATCAACTTACATCAATTTATTTAACTGGTCCCAAGGTGGCGATCGTCCATAGAATAGCGTCGCTTTATTCTGGTCGTCATTCTTTGTGGCGAAAATAAAGGCCGGCACGAAAACTCGTGCGCGTTTACGTTTTTATTGAGGTGGTTATGTTTAGAAAATTAGCAGCAGAATGCTTTGGTACATTCTGGCTGGTATTTGGTGGTTGCGGCAGCGCCGTGCTGGCTGCGGCATTCCCTGAGCTGGGAATTGGTTTTGCCGGCGTCGCTCTGGCTTTCGGTTTAACCGTATTAACCATGGCGTATGCCGTCGGTCATATTTCCGGCGGACACTTTAACCCGGCGGTAACTTTAGGTTTATGGGCCGGCGGTCGTTTCCCGGCCAGGGACGTGATTGGTTATATTATCGCCCAGGTTGTCGGCGGTATTATCGCCGCCGCTATTCTGTACGTTGTCGCCAGCGGTAAAGCGGGCTTTGACGCCGCCGCTAGCGGATTCGCATCGAACGGCTATGGCGAACATTCTCCCGGCGGTTTCTCCATGCTCTCCGCTATTGTGATTGAGATCGTCCTGACCTGCGGCTTCCTGCTGGTCATTCACGGCGCCACGGATAAAAACGCACCGGCCGGCTTCGCTCCTATCGCTATTGGCCTGGCGCTAACGCTTATCCACCTGATCAGCATTCCGGTCACCAACACGTCGGTAAACCCGGCGCGCAGTACCGCGGTAGCGATATTCCAGGGCGGCTGGGCGCTGCAGCAGCTGTGGCTATTCTGGGTGATGCCGATTATCGGCGGCATTCTCGGCGGCGTGCTCTACCGCACCCTGCTGGAAAAACGCAGCTAAACTTCCCCCACTTTTCTTGAGGCCCGGTGCTGCCGGGCCTTTCTTTTTTTCCACCACTTTACTCAGTCCGGCGATTTGGGTAGTGTCAGGGGCGCTATTTTCATTCTGCAAGGACCAGGCCGTTCATGTTTTCGGGACTTTTAATCATTCTGCTGCCGTTGGTTATAGGCTATCTTATTCCTCTTCATCGGCCATCAGCCCTTAAACTCATCGCGCGACTTCTGAGCTGGATTGTCTACGTTATTCTCTTTTTTATGGGTATTAGCCTGGCCTTCCTGGATAATCTGGCCAGCAACCTCCTGGCGATCCTTCATTATGCGGCGGTCAGCGTCGTTATTATTCTGCTGTGCAATATTGCCGCCCTGATGTGGCTCGAGCAAAAAATGCCCTGGCAAAATCATCATCGTCAGGAAAAATTACCCTCCCGTCTGGCAATGGCTCTGGAATCCCTTCAGCTATGCGGCGTGGTATTTATTGGTTTTATGATTGGTCTGAGCGGCATATCCTTTTTACAACACGCCACCGAGGCCAGCGAATATACCCTGATCTTCCTTTTGTTCCTCATCGGTATTCAACTGCGCAATAATGGCATGACGCTGCGGCAGATCGTACTGAATCGCCGCGGAATGATTGTCGCGGTAGTGGTCATGGTCAGTTCACTGCTGGGCGGTATCATCAACGCCTTTATTCTCGACCTGCCGCTAAAAACCGGCCTAGCCATGGCTTCCGGGTTTGGCTGGTATTCGCTCTCCGGGATCCTGCTGACCGAATCCTATGGCCCGGTAATTGGCAGCGCGGCCTTCTTTAACGATCTTGCCCGCGAGCTGCTGGCGATAATGCTTATCCCCGGACTGGTGCGCCGCAGCCGTTCCACCGCGCTGGGCCTTTGCGGCGCGACATCAATGGACTTTACGCTGCCGGTACTGCAACGCTCTGGCGGGGTGGAGATTGTGCCGGCGGCCATCGTTCATGGCTTCATTCTCAGTCTGCTGGTGCCCATATTGATGGCTTTCTTCTCCGCTTAATACCTCTCTGGCGGTAGTCTTCTGCCGCCAATTTTGCGCTAAATCAATCTCCCCGTAAGTTGTATCAGAAATACCTTTTCTCTTCTCGCGCTCGGGCATAACCTTAAACATGTATATTAAATATAACTTTAAAAAAGGTGTGACCATGTTTTGTGTGCAATGTGAACAAACCATCCGTACCCCGGCAGGGAACGGCTGCTCTTACGCGCAGGGTATGTGCGGGAAAACGGCCGAAACGTCCGATCTGCAGGATCTGCTGATTGCCTCTCTGCAGGGGCTCTCCGCCTGGGCGCTTAAAGCCCGTGAATACGGCATCATCGACCACGACATCGACAGCTTTGCGCCGCGCGCTTTTTTCTCCACGCTGACCAACGTTAACTTCGATTCCCCGCGTATCGTTGGCTATGCGCGCGAGGCCATCACCCTGCGTGAAGCGCTGAAAGCCCAGTGCCTGAACATTGATGCCCACGCGACGGTTAACAACCCGATGGCCGATCTGCAGCTGGCGAGCGACGATCTGGGCGACCTGCAGCGCCAGGCGGCGGAATTCACCCCGAACAAAGACAAAGCGGCCATCGGCGAGAACATTCTCGGCCTGCGCCTGCTGTGCCTGTACGGCCTGAAAGGCGCTGCGGCTTATATGGAGCACGCGCACGTTCTGGGTCAGTACGACAACGACATCTACGCCCAGTACCATAAAATCATGGCGTGGCTCGGTACCTGGCCTGCCGATATGAACGCGCTGCTGGAGTGCTCGATGGAAATCGGCCAGATGAACTTCAAAGTGATGAGCATTCTGGACGCTGGTGAGACCACTAAATATGGTCACCCCACCCCGACTCAGGTCAACGTCAAAGCGACCGAAGGCAAATGCATTCTGATTTCCGGCCATGACCTGAAAGATCTGTACAACCTGCTGGAGCAAACCGAAGGTACCGGGGTTAACGTCTACACCCACGGTGAAATGCTGCCAGCGCACGGTTACCCGGAACTGCGTAAATTCAAGCATCTGATTGGTAACTACGGCAGCGGCTGGCAAAACCAGCAGGTTGAGTTTGCCCGCTTCCCTGGCCCGATTGTGATGACCTCTAACTGCATCATCGACCCAACCGTCGGCGCCTATGACGACCGTATCTGGACCCGCAGCATCGTCGGCTGGCCAGGCGTCAATCATCTGGAAGGCGAAGATTTCGCCCCGGTTATCGCCCAGGCGCAGCAGATGGCGGGCTTCCCGTACAGCGAGATCCCGCACCTGATCACCGTTGGCTTCGGTCGTCAGACCCTGCTGGGCGCGGCTGATACGCTGATCGACCTGGTGAGCCGTGAAAAACTGCGCCATATCTTCCTGGTGGGCGGCTGCGACGGGGCGCGCGGCGAACGTAACTACTTCACCGATTTCGCCACCAGCGTACCGGACGACTGCCTGATCCTGACCCTGGCCTGCGGTAAATACCGTTTCAACAAACTCGAATTCGGCGATATCGAAGGTCTGCCGCGTCTGGTCGATGCCGGTCAGTGTAACGACGCTTACTCTGCCATCATCCTGGCGGTCACCCTGGCTGAGAAACTGGGTTGTGGCGTGAACGACCTGCCGCTGTCTCTGGTGCTCTCCTGGTTTGAACAGAAAGCGATTGTTATTCTGCTGACCCTGCTGTCGCTGGGCGTGAAAAATATCGTCACCGGCCCGACGGCGCCGGGCTTCTTCACGCCGGACCTGCTGGCCGTTCTCAACGAGAAATTCGGTCTGCGTTCCGTGACCACCGTTGAAGAAGACATGAAGCAGCTGCTGAGCGCGTAAGGAGTAAAGAATGACAATGCCAACTCATCAGTGCCCATGGCGGATGCAGGTTCATCACATCCATCAGGAAACGCCGGATGTATGGACAATTTCGTTGCTGTGCCACGACTCTTATCCGTACCGTGCCGGGCAGTATGCACTGGTCAGCGTACGTAATTCAGCGGAGACGCTGCGTGCTTACACCATTTCATCGACGCCGGGAGTAAGCGAGTACATCACGCTGACCATCCGTCGGATTGACGATGGCGCAGGCTCACAGTGGCTGACCCGCGACGTGAAGCGCGGCGACTATATCTGGCTGTCCGATGCCATGGGTGAATTTACCTGTGAAGATAAGGCTGAAGATAAGTTCCTGATGCTGGCTGCTGGCTGCGGCGTTACGCCAATCATGTCAATGCGTCGCTGGTTGGCAAAGTACCGCCCGCAGGCCGATGTGCAGGTGATCTTTAACGTTCGTTCACCGCAAGATGTTATTTTTGCCGACGAATGGCGCGAATATCCGGTGACCTTAGTCGCTGAAAACAATGCCACCCACGGTTTTGTTTCTGGCCGACTGACGACCGATCTGCTGAAAAGCGTACCGGATCTGACCTCTCGTACCGTGATGACCTGCGGCCCGGTGCCGTATATGGATTGGGTTGAGCAGGAGGTGAAAGCGCTGGGCGCGACGCGTTTCTTTAAAGAGCAGTTCTTTACGCCGGTAGCCGAAGCCGCTACCAGCGGCCTGAAGTTCACCAAACTGCAGCCGGCGAAAGCGTTCTACGCGCCGGTCGGCACCACGCTGCTCGAAGCGCTGGAAAGCAATAAGGTGCCGGTTACCGTCGCCTGTCGCGCAGGCGTCTGCGGCTGCTGCAAAACCAAAGTGGTTTCCGGAGAATATACCGTCAGCAGTACCATGACGTTAACCGATGCGGAAATCGCTGAAGGCTACGTGCTGGCCTGCTCCTGCCACCCGCAGGGTGATTTAGTACTGGCTTAACCCTCAGCTGCCGGATGGCGCAACGCCATCCGGCAACGTTTACCGCCAGGCTGAATTGCCGGCGATGGCATAGCGCCCTGCCCCGAGGAAGGCAATCGCCAGCGCGCCCACAAAGAAATAGACCAGGCTCTCAATCGCCCACGCGCCTACCGCATCCAGCGCAAAGGTTTTGCCCGTCCCGACCATCAGCCAGGCCACGACCATCGTAAACGCCAGCACCAGCGCCGCCGGACGCGTAAGCACTCCCAGAATCAGCAGGCAAGGCGCTACCACCTCGCCCACTAAAACCCCATAAGCGATAAACCCCGGCAATCCTTTTGCTACCAGCATATTGCTGATTCCCCCTACGCCATCAAATAGCTTATGCAACCCGTGAAACAGCATCAGCCCGCCAACGGCAAGTCGTAACAAGAGTTTGCCGAAATCGTCATGGGATAGCAGTTTATTAACAGCATTTAACAGCGATTTAACCATTTGAAATGATTCCTGTTTACCACTTTATGTGAGCTCAGATTATGCGGAGTTTTCGCTGAAAAAAACCAGCGGAAAATGAGAGGTGAAAGCGGGCGTAACTGGCAGTTTCATCTAAGCTTGTAAGCGTTATCACAAAAAGGAGATGGAGAACCATGAAACAGACCGTGGCGGCATACATTGCCAAAACTCTTGAACAGGCTGGCGTTAAACGTATTTGGGGCGTAACCGGGGATTCGCTCAACGGCTTAAGCGACAGCCTGAACCGTATGGGGACCATCGACTGGATGCCCACGCGCCATGAAGAAGTGGCCGCCTTCGCCGCCGGGGCGGAAGCGCAGCTTACCGGCGAACTGGCGGTCTGCGCAGGCTCCTGCGGGCCGGGCAACCTGCATCTGATTAACGGCCTTTTCGACTGCCACCGCAATCACGTTCCGGTTCTGGCCATCGCCGCCCATATTCCTTCCAGCGAAATCGGCAGCGGCTATTTTCAGGAAACGCATCCACAGGAGCTGTTCCGGGAATGCAGTCACTACTGTGAACTGGTCTCCACCCCGGAACAGATCCCGCAGGTGCTGGCCATCGCCATGCGCAAAGCGGTGATTAACCGCGGCGTCTCGGTAGTGGTGCTTCCCGGCGACGTTGCGCTGAAAGCCGCGCCGGAAAGCGCCAGCAGCCACTGGTACCACGCACCGCTGCCGCAGGTGACGCCGGCGGAAGAAGAGCTGAAAAAGCTGGCCCAGCTGCTGCGCTATTCAAGCAACATCGCCCTGATGTGCGGCAGCGGCTGCGCCGGAGCGCATAAAGAGCTGGTGGACTTCGCCGCGAAGCTCAAAGCGCCTATCGTTCACGCGCTGCGCGGCAAAGAGCACGTAGAATACGACAACCCTTATGATGTGGGGATGACCGGACTGATTGGCTTCTCCTCCGGCTTCCACACCATGATGAACGCCGACACCCTGGTGCTGCTCGGCACCCAGTTCCCCTATCGCGCCTTCTACCCGACGGACGCGAAAATCATTCAGATTGATATCAATCCCGGCAGTATTGGCGCCCACAGTAAAGTGGATATGGCGCTGGTCGGCGATATTAAATCGACCCTCAGCGCGCTGATGCCGCATCTTGAGGAGAAAACCGACCGTAAGTTCCTCGATAAAGCGCTGGAACACTATCGCGACGCGCGCAAGGGGCTTGATGACCTGGCGAAGCCCAGCGACAAAACAATTCATCCGCAGTATCTGGCGCAGCGCATCAGCCACTATGCCGACGACGATGCCATCTTTACCTGCGACGTGGGTACGCCGACCGTCTGGGCCGCGCGCTATTTGCAGATGAACGGCAAGCGCCGCCTGCTCGGATCGTTCAACCATGGGTCAATGGCTAACGCCATGCCGCAGGCCATCGGTGCGAAGGCCACCGCCCCTGACCGTCAGGTTGTGGCAATGTGCGGCGACGGCGGCTTCAGCATGCTGATGGGGGATTTTCTCTCGCTGGCGCAGATGAAGCTGCCGGTGAAGATCGTTATCTTCAATAACAGCGTACTGGGCTTCGTGGCGATGGAGATGAAGGCCGGGGGCTATCTGACAGACGGCACTGAACTTCACGCCACCAACTTTGCCCGCATCGCCGAAGCGTGCGGCATCAAGGGCATACGTGTTGAAAGCGCGTCAGAGGTTGATGAAGCGCTGCAAACCGCTTTCGCTACCGATGGCCCGGTCCTGGTGGATGTGGTCGTCGCCAGTGAAGAGCTGGCGATGCCGCCGCAAATTAAACTGGAGCAGGCCAAAGGTTTCAGCCTTTATATGCTGCGCGCGATTATCAGCGGCCGCGGCGACGAAGTTATCGAACTGGCGAAAACTAACTGGCTAAGGTAAAAATATCCTTTTCAATTCATACGCAAAATTATTCGTGTTGCCTCAAGGCGGCAAGGCCGAAAATCCCCGGGCGCAGAGATAACTCTGTGACCGGGGTTTGAGGGTGCAGCCCACGCCGGGGCAGCGCGAAGGATGAAGTGTATAAGGATATGACATGATAGATTTACGCAGCGATACCGTTACCCGTCCGGGCCGCGCCATGCTGGAAGCCATGATGGCCGCCCCGGTCGGGGATGACGTGTATGGCGATGACCCGACCGTTAACGAACTCCAGCGCTTTGCCGCCGACCTGGCGGGCAAAGAGGCCGCTATCTTCCTGCCTAGCGGCACCCAGGCCAACCTGGTCGCCCTGCTCAGCCACTGCCAGCGCGGCGAAGAGTATATCGTCGGCCAGGGCGCGCATAACTATCTCTACGAAGCCGGCGGCGCGGCGGTGCTTGGCAGCATCCAGCCGCAGCCAATCGATGCCGCAGCGGACGGTTCCCTGCCGCTGGATAAAGTCGCGGCCAAAATCAAACCGGACGATATCCATTTCGCCCCTACCCGGCTGCTGTCGCTGGAAAACACCCATAACGGCAAAGTGCTGCCGCGTGAATATCTCAAAGAAGCCTGGGAGTTTACGCGCCAGCGCGGCCTGGGACTGCACGTTGACGGGGCGCGTATTTTTAACGCCGTCGTGGAATACGGCTGCGCGCTGCGCGAGATCGCCCGCTACTGCGACTCCTTCACCATCTGCCTGTCTAAAGGACTCGGCGCGCCGGTAGGCTCGCTGCTGGTGGGGAGCGAAGAGTACATTCACCGCGCTATCCGCTGGCGGAAAATGGTCGGCGGCGGGATGCGTCAGGCCGGTATTCTGGCGGCCGCGGGCCTGTATGCCCTGCAGAACAACGTCGCGCGCTTAAAAGAGGATCACGACAACGCCGCGTGGATGGCGGAGCAGCTGCGCGCCGCCGGCGCCGAGGTGACGCGTCATGATACCAATATGCTGTTTGTTCGCGTCGGTGAAGCGCGCGCCGCCGCGCTGGGCGAGTATCTGCGCGAACGCGGGGTGCTGATCAACGCCTCGCCCATCGTGCGCCTGGTGACGCATATTGACGTTAACCGCCAGCAGCTCACCGAGGTGGTTAGCCACTGGCAGGCATTTTTAAACCGTTAAGGAGTCCGGCGTGTCGCAGCGAATTCTGGTGCTTGGCGCCAGCGGTTATATCGGTCAGCATCTGGTGAAAAGGCTCAGCGAGCAGGGCTTCACCGTGCTGGCGGCGGCACGCCAGATCGACAGGCTTAAAAAACAGCAGCTCCCCGGCGTCGAGTGCTATTCGCTCGATTTAAACCAGCCGGACGCGCTACCCGCCCTGCTGGCGCAGGCTGATACCGTTTACTATCTGGTGCACGGGATGGGCGAAGGCGGCGACTTTATCCGCCACGAACGGCGGGTCGCCCTCAACGTTCGCGACGCGCTGCGCAAGTCGCCGGTGAACGAAGTCATCTTTCTCAGTTCCTTACAGGTGGAGAAGCAGGAGCAATCCGATCATCTGCGCGCCCGCCAGATCACCGGCGATCTGCTGCGCGAATCAGGCGTTCCGGTAGCGGAAGTTCGCGCCGGCATTATCGTCGGCGCCGGTTCCGCCGCCTTCGAAGTGATGCGCGATATGGTCTACAACCTGCCGGTGCTGACGCCGCCGCGCTGGGTGCGCTCGCGCACCACGCCGATTGCGCTGGAAAATTTACTCTACTATCTGCTGCAGCTGCTAAACCATCCGGCCCGCGAGCATCGGGTGTTTGAAGCCGCCGGACCGGAAATTTTGAGCTATCAGCAGCAGTTCATCCGCTTTATGGCGGTCAGCGGCAAACGCCGCCCGCTGATCCCCATCCCTTTCCCGACCCGCTGGATTTCGGTGTGGTTTCTCAACGTCATTACCTCAGTGCCGCCAACCACGGCCAAAGCGCTGATCCAGGGGCTAAAGCACGATCTGATTGCCGACGATCGGGCCCTGCGGGCCTTAATTCCTCAACCGCTTATCGCGTTTGATGAAGCGGTGCGCCTTACGCTTAAAGAAGAGGAGCAGCTGGTGAACTCCAGCGACTGGGGCTACGATGCGCAGGCCTTCGCCCGCTGGCGGCCCGAGTACGGCTACTATCCGAAACAGGCAGGCTGTACCGTTAACACTTCCGCCAGCCTTGCTGCGCTGTGGAAGGTAGTCAACCAAATTGGCGGCAAAGAGGGCTATTTCTTCGGCAACGCTCTGTGGAAAACACGCGGGGTGATGGATCTGCTGGTCGGTCACCGGCTGGCAAAAGGTCGCCCGGAAAATGAATATCTGCAGACCGGCGATGCGGTGGACAGCTGGAAGGTGATTATCGTCGAGCCGGAAAAGCAGTTGACGCTGTTATTCGGCATGAAAGCGCCCGGCCTTGGCCGCCTGAGCTTTACCCTGCGCGATAAAGGCGATCATCGCGAACTGGACGTGCGCGCCTGGTGGCACCCGCACGGTATGCCGGGGCTTTTCTACTGGCTGCTGATGATCCCGGCGCATCTGTTTATTTTTCGCGGTATGGCGCGACGCATCGCCCACCTGGCGGAGCAAATCACCATCAAATAGAGTATAGGTGCAGAATTCTTTCATGATTCTCATTGCATCGTAGTCAGAATCACGGAAAAATGCGCACGAAATTCTTTTGTTAAACAGTGGATCGATATGAAGGTACTGGTTACCGGTGCGACCAGCGGATTGGGCCGCAACGCGGTGGAATATCTGCGTAACAGGGGCATTAGCGTCAGAGCGACCGGGCGCAACGAAGCGATGGGCAAGCTTCTGAGCAAAATGGGCGCAGAGTTCGTCCCTGCGGACTTAACCGAGCTGGTCTCTTCGCAGGCCAAAGTGATGCTCGCCGGTATCGATACCCTGTGGCACTGTTCCAGCTTTACCTCGCCGTGGGGCACCCAGCAGGCCTTCGATTTAGCTAACGTGCGCGCGACCCGGCGTCTCGGCGAGTGGGCGGTTGCCTGGGGCGTGCGCAACTTCGTGCATATCTCTTCGCCGTCGCTCTATTTTGATTATCACCATCATCGCGATGTTGCGGAGGATTTCCGCCCGCAGCGTTTCGCCAACGAATTCGCCCGCAGCAAGGCGGCAAGCGAAGATGTGATCAATCTGCTGGCGCAGGCCAACCCAAATACCCGTTTTACAATCCTGCGTCCGCAAAGCCTGTTTGGCCCGCATGATAAAGTGTTTATCCCGCGCCTGGCGCAGATGATGCAGCACTACGGCAGCGTCCTGTTGCCGCGCGGCGGCAGCGCGCTGGTGGATATGACCTACTATGAAAACGCGGTACACGCGATGTGGCTCGCCAGCCAGCCGCAGAGTGACCTTCTGCCCTCGGCCCGCGCGTACAACATTACTAACGGCGAACCGCAAACCCTGCACAGCATTGTGCAGAAACTCATAGACGAGCTGGGGATTAAGTGCCGCATCCGTTCGGTTCCCTATCCCATGCTGGATATCATCGCCCGCAGCATGGAGCGCTTTGGCAATAAGTCAGCGAAAGAGCCCGCATTTACCCACTACGGCGTCTCTAAGCTGAACTTTGATTTTACTCTTGATATCTCCCGCGCCCAGCAGGAGCTAGGCTATCAGCCGGTCATCACGATGGATGAAGGGATTCTCCGCACCGCCGCGTGGTTGAAGGACCACGGCAAGCTGCACTATTAACCACGCCCGTACTTTTCCAGCAGCGCTTCGGCTATCGCCAGGGTTTGCGCATCGGCAACCCCGTCCCAGCGCGCGGGACGGAAGTGCATCTGGAAAGCCATAATGACCCGCTTCTGCTGCGCTGGCGTCATTTCCGGCGTCACCTGATAGCCGTAGCGCGCCAGGACGTCCAGCAGCGCTGCGGCGTCTACCGGCTCGTATGACGGACGGCCCTGCAGATAAAACGCCACGCGCCGGGCATCAGGCCATGCGCCAATCCCCTGCTCGGCCAGCCTGCGCCACGGGAACAGCGGCCCCGGATCGTCTTTGCGCTGCGGCGCGATATCCGCATGGGCGACCACGTTCTGCGGCGCGATGTGGTAGCGGGCGATAATATCTTTCGCCAGCGGGATCAGGGCGTCAATCTGCGCCGGATTAAACGGCGTAAAGCTTTTCACCCCCGCCGTTTTTTGCCAGCCGCGGTTCTCCAGCTCGATGCCAATCGAAGTGTCGTTAATGCGCGTGCTGCCGCGCCAGAAGCTGACGCCCGCATGCCAGGCCAGTTCCTCTTCCGGCACCAGCTGCCAGATCCGCGGTTTGCCTCCGTGCAGCGGCGGTTTCTCCGGGATCAGGTAGTGAGAGCTCACCTGGTTATCCGTCAGCGTCGCCAGCGAAACGTCGAAATCATCGGCGGTGTAGTGAATCACCAGCACTTTGATGCGCGGATAAGCCGCCTGCGCCGGATGGCGCGTATCCAGCTGATAGCCATCGCGATCGATAATACCTTTTTCGCTGGCGCAGCCCGCCAGCAGCAGCGCCAGCAGTACGCCTGCCCGGCAAGCTCTCATCGGCGGGTCTTCACCGCGGTGCCGCTAACGCTGACCATCAGCATGCTGCTGTCTTTACCGACGGTTTCGTAATCAATATCAATGCCGACCACCGCATTGGCGCCCAGCGCCTTCGCCTGCTCGCTCAGCTCTTCAAACGCAATTTCACGGGCCTTACGCAGCTCCTTTTCATAGGCGCCGGAACGACCGCCGACGATATCGCGGATGCTGGCAAAAAAATCGCGGAATACGTTGGCGCCGAGAATAGCTTCCCCCGTGACGACGCCGCAGTATTCAATGATGGGCTGACCTTCGAGGGTCGGAGTGGTGGAAAATTGCATGATGAAACTCCTTCTTTAGCGTTCAATGCGTTAGCTCTAAGGGTCAAGCACAATCCCTATCTGATACACTATGCTTGAAAAGATATTCTAACGTAGTGAGCTCATAAGGAAATCATCATGCGCTACAAAGTTCTTGCATTAGTCCTCCCCTGCGCGCTGGCGCTCAGCGCCTGTACTACCGTCACGCCTGCGTACAAAGATAACGGCACCCGCAGCGGCCCCTGCGTCGAAGGCGGCCCGGATGACGTAGCGCAGAAGTTTTATGACTACCAGGTACAGCACCGCAACAGCGATTTAACCGCGCTGCGCCCATACCTGAGCGACGGTCTGGCAAAACTGCTGAACGACGCGCGTCAGGACCCGTCTAACAACGCCCTGCTGCAGTCAAATCTTTTCTCCAGTAGCACAACGCCAGCCGACAGCGCCGATGTCGCCAGCGCCTCCACCATCCCTAATCGCGACGCGCGCAATATTCCCCTGCGCGTGGAGCTGAAACAGGGCACCCAAAGCTGGAAAGACGAAGTGCTGATGATTCAGGAAGGCCAGTGCTGGGCCGTGGATGACGTGCGCTACCTCGGCAACAACGCCCATGCGCCGGCGGGCACCCTGCGTCAGAGTCTGGAAAAACGCTAATCCAGGCGTTGGGCCGCTCGGGCCGAATGAAATAACCCCGGTAAAATGTCGGCATTTCCGCTGGTAATGCCGACATTGACTTATCCCACCTTCACGAAGCCATATTTTGTGCTAACTTTAAATGTAAACATGGTTTACATTTAACTTTTAACGCATAAATATTGCATAACTATTCTGCCAAAGGTACTATTTGCGGCCTCAATTGCTATATGTATCAGACTGCCCAGATGAGCATAAAATTAAACGGCATTAATTGCTTCTACGGCGCACACCAGGCGCTGTTCGACATCACGCTGGATTGCCCGCAGGGGGAAACGCTGGTGCTGCTCGGCCCAAGCGGTGCCGGTAAAAGCTCGCTGCTGCGCGTCCTTAATCTGCTGGAGATGCCGCGTTCCGGTACGCTGCATATCGCCGGAAATCATTTCGACTTTACCAAAGCGCCTTCTGACAAAGCCATTCGCGAGCTGCGCCAGAACGTGGGTATGGTGTTCCAACAGTACAATCTGTGGCCGCATCTGACCGTGCAGCAAAATCTGATTGAAGCTCCCTGCCGCGTGCTCGGTTTGAGCAAAGATCAGGCTCTCGCCCGCGCTGAAAAGCTGCTCGAACGTCTGCGCCTGAAACCCTATAGCGATCGCTACCCGCTGCATCTTTCCGGCGGCCAGCAGCAGCGCGTCGCTATTGCCCGCGCCCTGATGATGGAACCGCAGGTTCTGCTGTTCGATGAACCCACGGCGGCGCTCGATCCAGAAATCACCGCCCAGATCGTCAGTATTATCCGCGAACTGGCTGAAACCGGTATTACGCAGGTTATCGTCACCCACGAAGTGGAAGTGGCGCGCAAAACAGCCAGCCGCGTGGTCTATATGGAAAATGGCCATATCGTTGAACAAGGTGATGCCGGCTGCTTCGCGCATCCGCAGACCGACGCGTTTAAAAACTATCTTTCACATTGATGTTTTCGGGGAAATGACGATGAAAAAAGTACTGATTGCCGCTCTTCTTGCGGGCATGAGCCTCTCCGCTACCGCAGCCCAGACCATTCGTTTCGCCACCGAGGCCTCCTACCCTCCGTTTGAATCGATCGATGCCAATAACAAAATTGTCGGCTTTGATGTCGATCTGGCGAACGCGCTGTGTAAAGAGATTGATGCCACCTGCACCTTTACCAACCAGGCTTTCGACAGCCTGATCCCCAGCCTGAAGTTCCGCCGTTTCGACGCGGTCATGGCCGGGATGGACATCACCCCTGAGCGTGAAAAACAGGTGCTGTTCACCACCCCGTACTATGAAAACTCCGCGCTGTTCGTCGGCCAGCAGGGTAAATTCACCAGCATTGACGCCCTGAAAGGCAAGAAAGTCGGCGTGCAGAACGGCACCACTCACCAGAAATTCATCACCGACAAACACCCGGAAATCACGACCGTTCCTTACGACAGCTACCAGAATGCGAAGCTGGACCTGCAGAACGGCCGTATTGATGCCGTATTCGGCGATACCGCCGTGGTGACCGAATGGCTGAAGAGCAATCCGAAGCTGGCCGCGGTGGGCGACAAGGTGACCGATAAAGACTACTTCGGCACCGGTCTCGGCATTGCGCTGCGCCAGGGCAATACCGAACTGCAGCAGAAATTTAACGCTGCGCTGGAAAAAGTGAAAAGCGATGGGACTTACCAGTCTATCTATAACAAATGGTTCCAGAAGTAACGCTGAATGAACGAATTTTTTCCATTAGCAAGCGCCGCCGGGATGACCGTCGGCCTTGCCGTTTGCGCCCTGATCATCGGCCTGGTGCTGGCGATGCTCTTTGCCGTCCTCGAGTCGGTAAAGCTGCGTCCGGTCGCCTGGCTCGCAACCGGCATTGTCACCCTTTTGCGCGGACTACCGGAAATTCTGGTGGTTCTGTTTATCTATTTTGGTTCCTCACAGCTGCTGCTGACCCTTTCTGACGGTTTTACGATCAATCTCGGCATTGTGCAGATCCCGGTACAAATGCAGATTGAAAACTTCGACGTCAGTCCGTTCCTCTGCGGGGCTATCGCGCTTTCTCTGCTGTATGCCGCTTACGCATCGCAGACCCTGCGCGGGGCGCTTAAAGCCGTTCCGCAGGGGCAATGGGAATCCGGTCAGGCGCTGGGATTATCGAAAGCCGCTATTTTCTTTCGCTTAGTGATGCCGCAAATGTGGCGCCACGCGCTGCCGGGACTCGGCAACCAGTGGCTGGTGCTGCTGAAGGATACCGCGCTGGTGAGCCTGATCAGCGTCAACGATCTGATGCTGCAAACTAAAAGCATCGCCACCCGAACCCAGGAGCCGTTTAACTGGTATATCATCGCGGCGGCAATCTATCTGGTCATCACCCTGTTGAGTCAGTACATTCTGAAACGTATTGACCAGCGTGCGACGCGCTTCGAACGGAGACCAGGCTGATGCTTGATTACTTACCCGAACTGCTAAAAGGGCTGCATACCAGCCTGACGCTGACCGCAGCCTCTATCGTCGTAGCGCTGATTCTGTCGCTGATCTTCACCATCATTCTGACGCTAAAAACGCCGGGGCTGGTGTGGATCGTGCGCGGCTATATCACGCTGTTTACCGGCACGCCGCTGCTGGTGCAGATCTTCCTGATTTACTACGGCCCGGGACAGTTCCCGTCGCTGCAGGAGTATCCGGTACTCTGGCATCTGATTTCCGAGCCCTGGCTCTGCGCGCTGATCGCCCTTTCTCTCAACAGCGCCGCTTATACCACGCAGTTGTTTTATGGCGCCATTCGCGCCATCCCGGATGGCCAGTGGCAATCCTGCGGCGCGCTGGGAATGAGTAAGAAAGATACGCTGGCGATCCTGCTGCCGTACGCCTTTAAACGCGCCCTCTCCTCCTACTCCAACGAAGTGGTGCTGGTGTTCAAGAGTACGTCTCTGGCCTACACCATTACCCTGATGGAAGTGATGGGTCACAGCCAGCTGCTCTATGGGCGTACCTATGATGTGATGGTGTTCGGCGCCGCTGGCATTGTCTATCTGGTGGTCAATGGCCTGCTGACGCTGCTGATGCGCCTGGTGGAACATAAAGCGCTGGCCTTTGAGCGACGCAATTAAAAACGCATAAAAAGCCAAATCAAGACGGATAAGCTCACTGAATTATCCGTCTTTTTTTATTCTAATTAAAATAAATATCCATGATTATTGAATATAAATTCATTTAGTGGCATTGTTACTCCCAGCCGCAGACACGGCACAACATCATAAGATTGACCGACGGGAGTTCCACAATGAAAAAGTTAGTTCTGGCCGCACTGCTTAGCACTTTCGCCTTTGGCGCCGCTGCCGCAGAAAAAATCAGCTTTGGCGTTTCTGCAACTTACCCACCGTTTGAATCGATGGACGCCAATAACCAGATCGCCGGTTTCGACATCGATCTGGCAAACGCGCTGTGTAAGCAGATGCAGGCTGAGTGTACGTTTACCAACCATGCCTTCGACAGCCTGATCCCGGCGCTCAAATTTAAGAAATATGATGCGGTCATCTCCGGCATGGACATTACCCCGGAGCGCAGCAAGCAGGTGGCGTTTACCGACCCGTACTACGCTAACTCCGCGCTGGTTATCTCGAAGAAAGATGCCTTCCACTCTTTTGCCGATCTGAAAGGTAAGCGTATCGGGATGGAAAACGGCACCACGCACCAGAAATACCTGCAGGATAAACATCCGGAAGTGAAAACCGTAGCTTACGATAGCTACCAGAATGCGTTTATCGACCTGAAAAATGGCCGTATTGATGGGGTGTTTGGCGATACCGCCGTGGTCAACGAGTGGCTGAAAACCAACCCGCAGCTGGGCGCGGCAACGCCGAAAGTCACCGACGCGCAGTACTTCGGTACCGGCCTCGGCATTGCGGTACGCCCGGATAACAAAGCGCTGCTGGAAAAACTGAACGCCGCGCTGAAGGCGATTAAAGCCGACGGCACCTACGAGAAAATCAGCAAGCAGTGGTTCCCGGAGTAAGCATTTCCCGGAGGCGGCGCTTGACGCGCCTGTCCGGGCTACCGGCCCGCAGACAGTCGTAGCCCGGGCAAGCGCAGCGCGGCCCGGGAAGAAGCCGCACTAAAGCCTCAATCCCGACGCATTTCCCGGGTTGCGGCGTAAACGCCTTACCCGGGCTACCCGCCCGCAGACAGTCGTGGCCCCGTAGCCCGGGCAAGCGCAGCGCGGCCCGGGAAGAAGCCGCACTAAAGCGTCAATCCCGGCGCATTCCCCGGGCTGCGGCGTAAACGCCTTACCCGGCCTACCGGCCCGCAGACAGTCGTGGCCCTGTAGCCCGGGCAAGCGCAGCGCGGTCCGGGACGAAGCCGCACCAAAGTCTCAATCCCGGCACATTTCACGGGTTGCGGCGTAAACGCCTTACCCGGCCTACCGGCCCGCAGACAGTCGTGGCCCTGTAGCCCGGGCAAGCGCAGCGCGGCCCGGGAAGAAGCCGCACTAAAGCCTCAATCCCGGCGCATTCCCCGGGCTGCGGCGTAAACGCCTTACCCGGCCTACCGGCCCGCAGACAGTCGTGGCCCCGTAGCCCGGGCAAGCGCAGCGCGGCCCGGGACGAAGCCGCACCAAAGCCTCAACCCCGGCGCATTCCCCGGGTTGCGGCGTAAACGCCTTACCCGGGCTACCGGCCCGCAGACGGCGATAGACCGGTATCCCGATCGGCCAATCCGCCACCTTAAACCGGCAGGGTAAATTGGAAACAGGCCCCTGCGGGCGCTTCAAGCAGGCGAATATCGCCGCCGTGCAGCTGCAGCATCCGTCGCACAATCATCAAACCCAGCCCCCCTCGTGATGCGCTTTGCGCGCCAGGTTCAAGCACCGAAGGCCGTTCGAACAAGGTTGCCCGCAGCTCACCGGCAACGCCCGGTCCGCTATCGGCCACCTCGACGATAAACTCCGGCCCTGAGCGACGCGCCGTCAGGCGGATAAGCCCACCTTCCGGCGTATGGCGAATGGCGTTATCGAGCAGATTAGTCAGCACCCGTTCAATCATCGAGAGATCCGCCGTTATCGGCGGTAGCCCGGTGGCCAGATCCAGCTGTAAACCGATATTGCGCGTCGCGATTGCCAGGTCGAATTTTTGCGCGACATCCTGCACCAGCTCAGCCAGCACGAAGGTTTCCGGCTGCGGCTTAATCCCGCCGTGCTCCAGGCGAGCCAGCTCAAACAGCTGCTGAGAAAGATGGCGGACCTTGTTCCCCTGGCGCAGGGCGATATTCAGATACTGCTTGTTCTCCTCCATCGTCAAGCGATCGGCCTTCAGGCTTAACGTTTCCAGATATCCCAGCAAAGAGGTGAGCGGCGTGCGTAAATCGTGGGAGATATTGGCGACAAATTCTCGCCGCTGGCGATCGCTGTCGGCCAGACGGTCCCACTGCCCGGCAATCTGGCGGGCCAGTTCAATAAAGCGATTATGCAGCACGGCCACTTCATTCCCCGGGTTCGCCTCCGGAGTTTGCGCCGCCAGCGCCTTGATCGCATGAATACTGTCCTGGCTGTCGGTTGCCACCAGCGCGGTGAGCTGACGCACCGGGCGCGTTACCCAGAACCAGGCAAGCCAGCCAGCCAGCCCGCCGAGACCGGCCACCAGCAGCAGAGTCCACAGCAGCAGGCTCCACAAGGTTTTCTGCCAGGCGCTCGCCGCCAGTTCATTAAAGGTTTCCCCCTGAAGGATAATGTAGAGATAGCCGCGCAGCTGGCCGTCCTGGCGCAGCGGCGCCACGCTAAACACCTTTTGCTTATCAAGGCTGCGCGGATCGTCGCCGTACACCGGCCAGGCGCCGCCGGAAAGAAACGTTTGCACCGGCGCCAGATCGATGCGCTGGCGCTTAATATGCCCCGGCGGCGCGGCGTCGGCCAGCAGCTCGCCGTCGGGCGAAAGCAGATACAGCTCCACGCTAGGATTGAAGGTCATCAGCCGATCAAAAAGCGGCTTCAGCATCCGGCGATCAACCTGCCCCTGAGCGTCCAGCAGCGGCTCGCGGGCGGCGATCTGCTGCGCCAGCCCGGCGGAGAGACGCTGGACCATGACATTGCCGTACTGCGCGCTGCTGTACAGCTGGATCAGACAAACGGCTACGGCACAGAGCAGCAGCAGTGAGGTAAACACCAGCGCCAGGCGCTGGCTGAGGCTGAGACGGCGGATCATGGCTGCGCCTCTTTGCGCTCCACGGCAAATTTATAGCCTTTTCCCCAGACGGTCAGAATGATGTCCGGCTCCGCCGGGTCGCGCTCAATTTTGGTGCGCAGGCGGTTGATATGGGTATTGACCGTATGCTCATAGCCGTCGTGCTGATAGCCCCACACCCGATCAAGCAGCTCAAGGCGGGAAAAGACCTCCCCCGGATGGCGGGCAAAGTAGTAGAGCAGGTCGAACTCGCGCGGCGTCAGATCCACCGTCTCGCCGCGCAGCTTAACGTCGCGCGACAAGGGGTCAATGCTTAAACCATGGCTGGCGATACGGCCGGCATCCATCAGCAGATTCTGCCCCATCGCCTCCTGACGACGGAACACCGCTTTGACCCGGGCGGTCAGTTCGAGAATCGAAAACGGTTTGGCCAGATAATCATCCGCTCCCATCTCCAGCCCCTGTACCCGCTGGGTTTCGCTGGCGCGAGCGCTGATAATAATCACCGGCAGATAGCGGGTTTGCTGACGAATGCGCCGACAAATTTCCAGACCGTCTACGCCCGGCAGCATCAGGTCGAGGATCACCGCATCCCAAAGCTCTTTTTCCAGCAGGCGCAGGGCCTGGGCTCCGTCCGCCACGTGGACAATCTGATAACCCTCATCCAGCAGATTCAGGCGCAGCAACGCGGCGATATCTTCATCATCTTCAACCAACAGGATTTTTTTTGCCACCGGCAGCACTCCGCTATTCTTACGTTCTGATTAGCCAAGCTTACCCGATCTTCACCGCCTGAAGAGTTCACATTTTGTTTATACTTCGCGAACCAGCAGGGTCAGCACCTCATAGTGGGCGGTATGGGGGAACATATCGAACAGCTGGACGCGCTCAATGCGATAACCGGCCAGGCGAGCGATATCTTTCGCCATCGTCCGGGCGTTGCAGCTGGAGTAGATAATAAAGCCTGGCGCCATACGGTTTAAATAGTCGCACAGGCCGTCGCCGATACCGCGACGCGGCGGATTCACCAGCACCAGATCGGGAATATCGCCTTCGCCGGTCGCAAACTGCGTGGAATCGAGCGCCTGAAAATGCAGATTATTCAGCCCGAGCTGCGCCGCCGACTGCTTCGCGCAGGCGATCGCCTCCGGGGCAATTTCAATCCCGGTCAGGCGCATCTCAGGCGTTGCGCTGTGCAGACCAAAACCGCCCACCCCGCAGAAGAGATCCCACATATGGTTGACCGGCAGCTGGCGCACCCAGTCGCGAGCGGTGGCATACAGACGGCTGGCTACCACAGGGTTGGTCTGAAAGAAGCTTTGCGGGCGGATCCACAGCGGCACGCCGTTGAAATTTTCCGCCAGCGCCTGCTGGTCGGTGAGGAAAATTTCCCGCTCTCCTTCCATGATGGCCATATGCACCGGCTGAATATTGGCGGTAATCACCTGCAGCTGCGGCAGCAGCGCCTGAAGCTCCGGCAGCGCGGCGCGCAGCTGGGCAAGCTTGCTCTCCGAGCGCAGGACAAAACGCAGCATCATACCGCCGTCGAGCCGGCTTTCGGTCAGCAGAATGTACTTCAGCTCTCCGCGCCTGCGGGCAACGTTATAGGGCGTGAGCCCGGCGCGGGCGATAAACGGCTTGAGCGCAGCGAAGACGGGCGCGAAGCTTTGCGGATAAAGCGGACAGTCGGTCAGGTCTTCCGGGGCGCCATCACGGTGCAGCATCCCGAGCAATGGGCGCTCCACGCTACCGCTGACCACCATTTTCGCTTTGTTGCGAAACCCGCTTTCCGGCCCGCAAACCGGTGCGCACCATTCAGCGACAGGCGCATCGGCGAGAAGCGCGCGCAGATCGGCCATTTTATCGGCGAGCTGTTGGGATACCGGCAGTTCCAGCCACTGGCAGGAGCGGCAGCGGCCCGCGTCATAAAGTGCGCAATGCATAACAAGACCTTCAAAAAAACAGGGGCGGGGATTGTATCACCGTTACTGTAAACGGAAAAAGCGTCGGCACGGGGCCGGCACAAACAGCATCGCCAGCACCAGCAGATCCGGTAGTTTTTGCAGCACCAGGGAGCGAAAGATTTCGCGCTTCGATTCCCCGGCAATACTAAACAGCTCGGGATAACCGTAGCCCAATGAAGCGGCCCACAGGTAGCCAATCACGATAATCTGCGTCAACAGGAACAGCCAACGCGCCCAGTTGCGCCCTTTTACCAGCGAAAACGCGCACCAGATTTCAATAAATACCAGTACCAGACTTGAGAGAAACACCAGGGTGAGCGCCCACGTCTGCACGCTGCGATGGACAAAATCCGCGATTCCCTGAACGCCAAGCTGGTTGAGGATCATCAGCAAATCCAGGCCGCGGATTAAAATAATGGCGAAGGCCGCCACCTGCACCAGCGCAGGAACGTTAAGACGAGCATGAGACGAACGCGTTTTAGTAAACAATCCCAACGTAAAGTCTTCCATGAAAACGGCGCCACAAATGCGGCGCCGATGTTAACTCTATTGCAGATTTTAGGTGGTTCAGCCGCTTCTTGCACGCTGGATATCGCGCACCCGCTGCTTTTCCGCGCGGGCCATCAAATACCAGGCGATAAAACCAACAATCCCGACCACGCCGAGGATTAACGTCGCCAGGGCGTTAATCTCCGGGTTGACCCCCATGCGCACGCTGGAGAAGACCAGCATCGGCAGCGTCGTCGCCCCCGGCCCGGAAACAAAGCTGGCAATAACCAGGTCGTCTAGCGACAACGTAAAGGCCAGCAGCCAACCGGAGACCACCGCCGGCATAATCATCGGCAGCGTAATGACGAAAAAGACCTTCAGCGGCGCGGCGCCCAGATCCATCGCCGCCTCTTCAATAGAGTGGTCCAGCTCACGCAGGCGCGATGAAATGACCACCGCGACATACGCGGTACAGAAGGTCACGTGCGCCAGCCAGATGGTCAGCATGCCGCGATCCGACGGCCAGCCAATTGAATGCCCCAGCGCGACAAACAGCAGCAGCAGCGACAGGCCGGTAATCACATCGGGCATCACCAGCGGCGCGGTGATCATAAAAGCAAAGCCGTTTGAACCGCGGAAGCGGCCAAAACGCACCATCACCACTGCGGCAATGGTACCGAGGATCACCGCCGCCGTCGCGGCGCAGGCGGCAATGGTCAGACTTAAGCCTACCGCGCTCATCATCGCATCGTCATGAAACAGCTCGCGATACCAGCGCGTCGACCACCCCGCCCATACCGTCACCAGCTTTGAGCTGTTGAACGAGTAAATCACCAGCATCAGCATCGGGGCATACAGAAAGGTAAAGCCGAGCAGCAGAATCAAAATTCGCCACGGCGAACGGACTACCGGTAAATTATTCATCCGTGTTCCCCCACCTGTTTTTGCTGATGCTTGTGGAACCACATGATCGGTACGATCAGCAGCAACAGCATCACGATCGCCACCGCCGACGCCACCGGCCAGTCGCGGTTATTGAAAAACTCCTGCCACAGCACGCGGCCAATCATAATGCTGTCTGGCCCGCCCAGCAGTTCCGGGATAACGAACTCCCCGACTGCCGGAATAAACACCAGCATCGACCCGGCAATAATCCCGCCTTTGGTGAGCGGAACGATCACCTGGAAGAAGGTCTTCAGCGGCCGGGCCCCCAGATCCAGCGACGCCTCCACCAGCGAGTAATCGATACGCGTGAGGGCGGTATAGATCGGCAGCACCATAAACGGCAAGTAGGCGTAAACAATACCGATATAGACCGCCAGGTTGGTGTGCAGGATCTCCAGCGGCTGGTCGATGACCCCCAGCCACAGCAGGAAGTTGTTCAGCACGCCGTTGCTTTTCAGCAGCCCCATCCAGGCATAGACGCGGATCAGGAAGGAGGTCCATGACGGCAGGATCACCAGCAGCAGCAGAATATTTCGCGTCGATGGCTTACTGTGCGCCACCGCCCACGCCAGCGGATACCCCAACAGCAGGCAGCAGAACGTCGAGATCGCCGCCACCTGAAGCGATTGCAGATACGCTTCAAAATAGAGCGGATCGTCGGTGAGCTGCAGGAAATTCCCGAGATTCAGCGTTAACGTAAGCTGACCGTCGGCCCACTCCAGCAGGTCGGTATAGGGTGGGATCGCCCGCGCCATCTCCGCCAGGCTGATTTTAAAGACGATCAGGAACGGCAGCAGAAACAGCAGGATCAGCCACACGTAGGGCAGCGCAATGACCAGCTTGCGTCCGTGGGCCATCTGCAGCCGCGCCAGCCACAGCGCAAAACCGCCAGGTTTTTTTACGCCTGACGGGGGTTCTAATGTACTCATCGCCCTCTCCTTACACCGTCAACACGACGCAGCTATCGGCATCCCAGCACAAACGCACCTCATCACCCCAGGTGGGCGCCCCTTTACGGTAACGGTGTTCGTTTTGCAGCTGAGCGCTCAGCATCTGCCCGCTTTTCAGGCGCACATGGTAGATAGACAGGTCGCCGAGATAGGCAATATAGATAACCTCGCCCACCGCGAAGTTATAGCCATCCGCGGGCGGGTCTTCGCAGAGCATGATTTTTTCCGGGCGCAGGGCCACCCACACCGGCACGTTATCGACGACAGAGGCATCGGGATCGACCTTCAGCGGATGGGTCAGGCCCGGAGAGTCCAGCACCAGGCCATCTTCCTGCCGCTCTTTCACCAACCCTTCAAAGACGTTGACCGAGCCGATAAACTCCGCGCTGTAGCGGGTGGTCGGGTGCTCGTAGATTTCCTCCGGCTCGCCGATTTGCACGAACTTGCCGCGGTTCATAATGGCGATACGCCCCGCCATGGTCATCGCCTCTTCCTGATCGTGGGTCACCATCACGCAGGTAACGCCGACGCGCTCAAGGATATCGACCACTTCCAGCTGCATCCTGTCGCGCAGCTTCTTATCCAGCGCCCCCATTGGCTCATCAAGCAGCAGCAGTTTCGGTCTTTTCGCCAGGCTGCGGGCCAGGGCCACGCGCTGACGCTGGCCGCCAGAGAGCTGATGCGGTTTACGCTTTGCGAACTCCTGCATATGCACCAGCGCCAGCATCTCCTGCACCCGGCTGGTGATTTCGGCCTTGGGCAATTTGTCCTGCTTGAGGCCAAAGGCGATATTCTGCTCCACCGTCATATGGGGAAACAGCGCGTAGGACTGGAACATCATATTAATCGGCCGCTGATACGGCGGCACCCGCGCCAGATCGACGCCATCCAGGACAATCTGTCCGGCGGTAGGCTGTTCAAATCCCGCCAGCATGCGCAGCAGGGTTGACTTGCCGCAGCCGGATGCGCCCAGCAGGGCAAAAATTTCGCCTTTATAAATGGTGAGATTGACGTCATCGACGGCGTGCTGGCCATCGAAGGACTTGGTTAAATTACGGATTTCCAGCAGCGGGGTCAGCGCTTTGGGGGTTTTCGCCTGCGGGCGAGGAATCACATCATTCACGGGGTGTTCTCCGGCAGAAATCAAATCATGGTGCAGGCGCACCATCGCGGTGCGCCTGTTGCCGGCAGCGCGACGCTTATCCGGCCTACAACTCACGGAGAATTACTTACCGCTTTTCACCTTCGTCCACGCGCGAGTACGCACGCGGTCGATTTTCGGATCCTGGACTTTCAAGGTGAACAGCTTGGCGAAGACGTCAGCCGGCGGGTAAATGGCCGGATTATTGCGGATCGCTTCGCTGACCAGCGGAACAGAGGCTTTGTTGCCGTTAGCGTAATAGACATGATCGCTGATGTGGGCGATAACCTCCGGACGCATCAGATAGTTCAGGAACTGATAAGCCTCATCTTTGTTTTTCGCATCCGCCGGCATGGCGAAGACGTCGAAGAACGCCAGCGCGCCCTCTTTCGGAATATAGTAGGAAACATTCACCCCGTTTTTCGCTTCTTTCGCCCGGTTAGCCGCCTGCCATACGTCCCCCGCCCAGCCGATAGCGACGCAGATATCACCGTTCGCCAGGTCGTTGATGTACTGAGAGGAGTGGAAATAGCGAATATTCGGACGCAGCTTCAGCAGCAGATCGGTCGCCGGGCCGGTGTAGTCATCGGCTTTAGTACTGTTAGGATCTTTGCCGAGATAGTTCAGCACGGTAGCGAAAATCTCTTCCGGGGCATCCAGGAAGGAGACGCCGCAGCTTTTCAGCTTTTCCAGGTTTTCCGGCTTCATCACCAGATCCCAGCTGTCCAGCGGCGCATCTTTGCCCAGCACGGCTTTCACTTTATCGATGTTATAGCCTATGCCGGTTGTCGCCCACAGGTACGGGATCGCGTATTTATTGTCGGGGTCGTGCTTCGCAACCAGCTTCAATACTTCCGGGTCGAGATTTTTCCAGTTGGGAAGCTTACTTTTATCCAGCGGCTGGAATACCCCGGCCGCCAGCTGGCGTTCAAGGAAGCTTGCCGACGGTACCACCAGGTCAAAACCGGTGCTGCCCGCCATGAGCTTACCCTCCAGCACTTCGTTGGAGTCAAAGACGTCATACACCACTTTAATACCGGTCTCTTTTTCAAAATTCGCCACCGTATCCGGCGCAATATAATCAGACCAGTTATAAACATGCAGGGTTTTTTGTTCGGCTGCGAGCGAACCGGCAGAAACGGCCATCAGCGCACCCGTAACCAGACCTGTTAACCATTTTTTACCAAAGGCGGTCATATCTCTTATTCCTTCTCAATGCCCGTTAACAAGCGGGCTGAATATACGCACTTGTTCGCATGCAATAATCATGCATATTTTTTCATTGCCTAAGAAAAGGAGAGAGGACCTCTCCCGGAATGGTTGCCCGCAACTGGAAGCAGCGTCAGAATAACTGTAGCCAGAATAAGAGGCTATAGCCCAGGTAAAAAAACGGCTTTTATCAATTTTTTATGCAATAAGGGTCTATGTGATAAGCCGAAAGCGGCGGAATGGCGGTGAAAAATTCTTTTCCGAAAGGTTAATAGCAGAATAAAAGCATGTAATACGCAGCCGCTATGGCAGTGGCTGCGCTATTTTTCGACAGGCTTAGTGAAGAAAATGGTACTGAATATTCTCAGCCACCGGCTCTTCTTCCTCAGACTTATACAGCACCTGATTGGCGCTGGCTTCGAGGATGACCATCGATATCTGTTCTTCGCTCTGGCGGAAAAACCACGCGAACTGATCGATCGTCACGCCGACGCCTACGGTCAAGGCCTGGCACACCACCAGCTTCGGCAGATTATCATCCTGAATATCGAGGAAAGCTTTCACCGTCAACGAACTGGCGTTAATCGCAGAAAGATCGGCGGAGAGCGGCAGCAGCGCGGAGGGTTTCACCTCTGCCAGCGCGGAGAAAAGCACCACGTTATCCACCAGGTCAAGTTTGGCATCAAAAATGCCTTCGAAATTTTGCATATGCGGCAGGTGCAGTGCCTGGCAGGAATCACACTCAAAAAAGCTGATGCCCAATTCGTCGAGCCATTGACGTAACGTATCAAGACCCGGAACGACCAGTGAATCCATATGACCTGTGACCTCTTACTGTGAAAAATGCGACGCCATAGCTTACGCAAAAAAAGCGTCCTGTTCCATGACGGTGTCGTGAAAGGGAATTATCCGCCCATTTTCAGACAAAATCCGGGCGTGGCTTGTCGTTCGATCCAGGCGATCATTTTGCCGGCAATATCGACGCCGGTGGTGGTTTCAATTCCTTCCAGCCCAGGAGAAGCATTGACCTCCATCACCAGAGGACCGCGTGCGGCGCGCAGGATATCAACGCCGGCCACGTCCAGCCCGAGCGTTTGCGCGGCCTTGATGGCCATTTCACGCTCCTGCTCGCTGATATACGCCACCGACGCCACGCCGCCGCGATGCAGGTTAGAGCGAAAATCCCCCTCCTTCGCCCGCCGTTCAATCGCCGCCACCACTTCATTACCCACCACGAGGCAGCGCACGTCCCGCCCCTTCGCCTCGGCGATATACTCCTGCACCAGAATATGCGCATTCAGGCCGCGAAAAGCGTCGATGACGCTCTCTGCCGCCTGGCGCGTTTCGGCCAGCACGACGCCGATGCCCTGGGTACCCTCCACCAGCTTTACCACCAGCGGCGCGCCGCCAACCATGGCAATCAGGTCGCTGGTATCATCTGGCGAATGGGCAATACCGGTGAGCGGCAGATCGATCCCCTGACGGGCCAGCAGCTGGAGCGAGCGCAGCTTGTCGCGGGCGCGGGTGATCGCCACCGATTCATTCAGCGGATAGCTGCCCAGCAGCTCAAACTGACGCAGCGCCGCGGTACCATAGTAAGTGATCGCCGTGCCAATGCGCGGGATCACGGCGTCAAAATGCGGGAGCTGGCGACCTTTATAGTGAATCGACGAGGCCACCGGACTGACGTTCATATAACAGGAAAGCGGATCGAGGATTTCCACCTGGTGCCCGCGTTTTTGCGCGACTTCGCGCAGGCGTCGACATGAATAAAGCGTTCCATCCCGGGATAATATGGCAATTTTCACCCTGCACCTCTGCGAAAAGACCCGCTCTGGCGGGCCTCTGGTAGTCAATTAGCGCTGACCTGCGGAATTTCCTTGCGTCAGACCGAGGGCAGTTTACACGCAATCAGCGCGTAGCCCATCCCTGCTTATGCAGATATTGCAGAATAAACGGACGGCTCTCTTTAACAATAGTCCGACGGATATGGTCGCTCCAGGTATCGCGACGCGTATTGCTGCCGCGAGAGAGATAATACTGCGCTATCTGCTCGTCATATTCCGCAAGCACCGCGTCGTCCACCGGCTGATAGTGATTTTCATGCACCAGCATCGCCGACGGCATGCGCGGTTTCACCTCCGGGTTATCGTCCGGCCAGCCAAGGCACAGGCCAAACAGCGGCAGTACGTGCTGCGGGAGCTTCAGCAGCTCGGTTACCGCATCGATATTGTTGCGCAGGCCGCCAATATAGACGCCGCCGAGGCCAAGGGATTCCGCCGCCACCAGCGCATTCTGCGCCAGAATCGCGGTATCGACGCAGCCCAGCAGCAGCTGTTCGGCGAGGCCCAGCTGAGCGTCCGGGCAGATTTGCAGATTGCGATTGAAATCAGCGCAGAATACCCAAAATTCAGCGGCCTGCGCTACGTGCTGCTGGCCGCCGCTCAGCGGGACCAGCTGTTGGCGTATTTCAGGGTCGGTAACGCGAATAATTGAGGAGCATTGTAAAAAACTGGAGCTGGAAGCGCCCTGCGCGCTGGCAATAATCGCGGCGCGCTGTTCGTCGCTTATCGGCGCGTCGGTAAAATGGCGAATAGAACGGTGGCTACGCAGCAGCTCAATGGTCGGCGTCATCTCGTTTTTCTCTGTCAGGCAATGAAGAAGGTGGGGTTTTCGTTTGCGTCAACTGCGGGGCAATCACTTTCGCCACTCGCCACATTAACGCCACGGCGGCCGGAAGCATCAGCAGGATCCCCGCGAAGATCATCAGCAGCGCCGCCGTTGGGCTGGAAAACGGCGCGGGTAGGCTGACGTACTGGTTGAGCGAGAGCCAGGCCAGGGTCAACAGCACCATGCCGATAATCTCGACTACCAGAATGCTTTTTGGTAATGCAGCGGGCGATCGCATAACGCTCCTCCGGTCAAAATCATGCACGCTCCCGGGCAAAAACCGGTCGCGTATCAGGGGAGTATAGCGGTTTCATCAGCAGAATATTTACCAAACATAGCCTTAAGCCATCGAAGCAAAAGGCAGAACCTTCTTTCCCTCCTCGACATAACGCGGCATGATACGCGGCATTCGCCATCCGGCTGAGGTTTAAGGAGAAGGACTATGTTTACGGTAATTTTTGGCCGTCCAGGCTGCCCCTATTGCGTTCGCGCCAAAGAGCTGGCGGAAAAGCTGAGCAACGAGCGTGATGATTTTAACTATCGCTATATTGATATTCACGCAGAAGGCATCAGCAAAGCCGACCTGGAAAAAACCGTGGGTAAACCGGTTGAAACCGTACCGCAGATTTTTGTCGATCAGAAGCACATTGGCGGCTGCACTGACTTTGAAGCCTGGGCGAAAGAGAATCTCGGCCTGTTCGCCTGAGACGGCTCACTCCTCTGACGAGTGCCTGCGTCTGGTATCAAGCCAGGCGCAAATAAACAAAAAGCACAGCGCCCCCAGCGCGCACCAGAACACCGCGCTAAACAGCCACGCCAGTTCCTGCCAGAAAGAACGCTCGGTCACAAAGAAAAGCCGCATAACCACCAGACAGACAGGTGCAGCCAGCATCGCGCCAATAAGCGGACGCAGTACCCGCTGCCCGGGAGAGAGGCAGCTTGCCGCCGCACCGGGGAGCAAAAAGAACAGCAGCCCGAGCTCAGGGTGACCGGTAGCCCGAAAGGCGCCTTTCATATGTAACAGTAGTGATAAACAAACCACGATAAATAGAAAGAACCCACAGATAATACCGGCCCAAGCACGCTCAGATTTCACGACATCCTCCTGATTTTGCCTCTAACCAACTTCCACTTCGCCCAGTCAGATAAAGATTCTGGCAATCCATGCCAATAAAAGATCCCGTCAATGTAAACACGATTGTTACTAGCCGCAGCCTCCAGGAAAGATTAAACTGTCGACTATATTTTGCTGGTTATAACGGGATGCCAGAATAGCGTTCGGGACAACGCGAACACTGGACCAACCTTAGACCAAATAACCATTTCCTTCAACAACTTACTAGTAAATGAGAAGTTGGCTTTCGTGAATATAAACGTCGCAGATTTGTTAAACGGGAATTACATCCTGTTATTGTTCGTTGTGCTTGCATTAGGACTCTGCCTCGGGAAACTGCGTCTCGGGTCGGTACAACTTGGTAATTCCATTGGCGTTTTAGTGGTTTCCCTATTATTAGGGCAACAGCATTTCAGTATTAACACTGATGCCCTCAATCTCGGCTTTATGCTGTTTATTTTCTGCGTCGGCGTGGAAGCGGGGCCCAACTTTTTTTCTATTTTTTTTCGCGACGGCAAAAATTACCTGATGCTCGCGCTGGTGATGGTCGGCAGCGCGATGCTGATCGCCATGGGGCTGGGTAAGCTCTTCGGCTGGGATATCGGCCTGACGGCCGGGATGCTCGCCGGCGCCATGACCTCCACGCCCGTGCTGGTGGGCGCCGGGGATACGCTACGGCACTTCGGCATGCCCAGCGACCAGCTCGCCCTCTCGCTCGATCATCTGAGCCTCGGCTATGCGCTGACCTACCTGATTGGCCTGGTCAGCCTGATCGTCGGCGCCCGCTATATGCCGAAGCTGCAGCATCAGGATTTGCAAACCAGCGCCCAGCAAATCGCCCGCGAGCGCGGCCTCGATACCGACTCCCGGCGCAAGGTCTATCTGCCGGTGATCCGCGCCTACCGCGTCGGTCCGGAGCTGGTGGCGTGGGCTGATGGTAAAAACCTGCGCGAGCTGGGCATTTACCGCCAGACCGGCTGCTACATTGAGCGCATCCGCCGCAACGGCATTCTCGCGAACCCGGACGGCGATGCGGTGCTGCAGATGGGCGATGATATCGCCCTGGTAGGTTACCCGGATGCCCATGCCCGCCTCGACCCAAGCTTCCGTAACGGCAAAGAGGTCTTCGACCGCGATCTGCTCGATATGCGCATCGTCACCGAAGAGATCGTGGTCAAAAACCACAATGCCGTCGGCCGTCGCCTGGCGCAGCTGAAGCTGACCGATCACGGCTGCTTCTTAAACCGCGTTATCCGCAGCCAGATCGAAATGCCTATCGACGATAACGTGGTGCTCAACAAGGGCGATGTGCTGCAGGTCAGCGGCGACGCGCGTCGCGTTAAAACCGTCGCGGATCGTATCGGCTTTATCTCCATCCACAGCCAGGTGACCGACCTGCTCGCCTTCTGCGCCTTCTTTATCGTTGGCCTGATGATCGGCATGATCACCTTCCAGTTCAGCTCGTTCAGCTTCGGCATCGGTAACGCCGCCGGTCTGCTGTTTGCCGGCATTATGCTCGGTTTCCTGCGCGCCAACCATCCGACGTTTGGCTACATTCCGCAGGGAGCGCTGAATATGGTGAAGGAGTTCGGCCTGATGGTGTTTATGGCAGGCGTGGGGCTCAGCGCGGGCGCCGGCATAAATAACGGCCTCGGCGCCGTCGGCGGTCAGATGCTGGCGGCGGGCCTCATCGTCAGCCTGGTGCCGGTGGTTATCTGCTTCCTGTTCGGCGCGTACGTGCTGCGCATGAACCGGGCGATGCTCTTCGGCGCCATGATGGGGGCCCGTACCTGCGCGCCGGCGATGGAAATCATCAGCGATACCGCGCGCAGCAATATTCCTGCGCTGGGATACGCGGGGACCTACGCCATCGCTAACGTGTTGTTAACCCTGGCAGGTACGCTGATTGTCATCATCTGGCCGGGGCTACAGTGAATTTTTTAAGAAAAAAAACGCGCATACGCAGAACTTTTTTTGCTGGCATCAGTCATAAGTAGTGCCACTGCTTTTCTTTGATGTCCCCATTTTGTGGAGCCCATCAACCCCGCCACTTAGGTTCAAGGTTGATGGGTTTTTTGTTTTCTGCGCCCCGCTCACGCTCCCGCCAGCCGGTCTACCATCAGTCGAATCGCTTCTCTCGATAGCGGCGCTCTGTCGGTCACGAAGTGCAGCGTCATCCCCTCGATAAAGGCGTCAAGCCCGCGGGCCGTTGCCGGTTCAAACCACTGCTCAAGGGTCCGCTGGCTGCGCAGCATCCAGTTCTGCATGACCGCTTTTAAATTCGGCTGGCTGCTGCAAAAAGCATACAGCTGATACATCAGCCCCATATTGCGCGCGGTGGTCACCTGGGCGCTAAAAATCAGCTCCGCAATGGCGTCACAGGCCTCTTCGCGGCTATGCACATCGGCAAAAAACTGCTGATACTGCGCCGACATCTGGCCGGTAAACAGGCTGAACGCCTCTTCGACCAGCGCCTCAATGCCGCTGAAATAGTAGGTCAGCGAGCCCAGCGGCACGCCCGCGCAGGTGGCGATTTTCCGGTGCGTGACCGCGTGGATACCGTGTATCGCGATCGTGTCCAGCGTCGCCTGCAAAATCCGCTCCCGCCGCTGCGGGTCGTTTGGTCGACGGGCCATCCCCTTTTCCTCTTTCATTTAAACAGATACTGAATCCCACGGCGTACGCGTCAAATATGCCTCAGGCTGAATCGAATCATAGAGGTCAATAAAAAAGCATTCCGCGGCAGCCTGCCTGGATGTACAAATGTACACAACCTTGCTACTGTTGTCTGCATCTCTTCACTCTCGGGCATTTACGGATGACAGCGCAAACCTCCCGCAGAGCCCTCCAGCTAAGGCTGTGGGCGCTCTTCATGTTCTTTTTTATCCCCGGATTACTCATGGCCTCATGGGCGACCCGCACGCCGGCGATTCGCGATCTGCTCGCGCTATCGACGGCGGAAATGGGGATTGTATTATTTGGACTATCAATAGGTTCGATGAGCGGCATCCTCTGCTCAGCGTGGCTGGTCAATCGATTCGGCACCCGTAAAGTGATTCGCGCCACCATGTCCTGCGCGGTGGTCGGCATGCTGGTGCTCAGCGCCGCGCTATGGTTTACCTCGGCGGTGCTGTTTGCTATCGGCTTAGCCATCTTCGGCGCCAGCTTTGGCTCCGCGGAAGTGGCCATTAACGTCGAAGGCGCCGCCGTTGAACGTGAGATGAATAAAACCGTCCTGCCGATGATGCATGGTTTTTACAGCTTCGGCACGCTCGTCGGCGCCGGGATTGGTATGGCGGTAACCGGCTTCGGCCTGCCCGCCGCGCCGCACATCCTGCTGGCGGCGCTGGTGGCCGTCGCCCCCATTGCTATCGCCATTCGCGCGATCCCTGAAGGCACAGGCAAAAATGCGGCGGAAGCGGCGCGCCATGAAGGCAAAGGCCTGCCGATATGGCGCGATGCCCAACTGCTGCTGATTGGCGTGATCGTCCTGGCCATGGCCTTTGCTGAAGGCTCCGCCAACGACTGGCTGCCGCTGCTGATGGTTGACGGCCACGGCTTCAGCCCAACCTCCGGCTCGCTGATTTACGCAGGCTTCACCCTCGGCATGACCCTTGGCCGCTTCACCGGCGGCTGGTTTATTGACCGCTACAGCCGGGTGACGGTGGTTCGCGCCAGCGCGGTAATGGGCGCCCTGGGCATTGGCCTGATTATTTTCGTCGATAACCCGTGGGTCGCCGGACTCTCCGTACTATTATGGGGCCTCGGCGCGTCGCTGGGCTTCCCGCTGACCATTTCTGCCGCCAGCGACACCGGCCCCGATGCGCCGAAGCGCGTCAGCGTGGTGGCGATTACCGGTTACCTCGCCTTCCTCGTCGGGCCGCCGCTGCTGGGCTTTCTCGGCGAACACTTCGGCCTGCGCAGCGCCATGATGGTGGTGCTGGCACTCGTGCTGGTCGCGGCCATCGTCGCCCGCGCGGTAGCGAAGCCACAATCTGAACCCGTGATGGAGAACAGTTAATGAGCATCAAAATGATTGCGGTAGACATGGACGGCACCTTTCTGAGTGATGCCAAAACCTATAACCGTCAGCGCTTCCTCGCCCAGTATCAACGGATGCGCGAGCAGGGCATCCGCTTCGTCGTCGCCAGCGGCAACCAGTATTACCAGCTTATCTCCTTCTTCCCCGAAGTGGCCCATGAGATAGCTTTTGTCGCCGAAAACGGCGGCTGGGTGGTCAGCGCCGGAGAAGACGTGTTTAACTGCCGAATGCCGCAGGAACATTTCAATACCGTTATCGACCATCTCCAGACGCTGACCAACATTGAAATCATCGCCTGCGGTAAGCGCAGCGCTTATACCCTCAACCAGTATAATGATGAGCTGAAAGCTGTCGCGGCGAAGTACTATCATCGCCTCGAACTGGTCGACGACTTTAATCATATTGCTGATGATGAAATTCTGAAGTTCGGTCTCAACGTCCCGGACCAGCTGATCCCGCAGATACAGCCGAAGCTGCACGCTGCGCTTGGCGATATGGTGACCGCGGTCGCTACCGGCTACGGCAGCATTGACCTGATTATTCCCGGCGTGCACAAAGCCAACGGACTGCGCATCCTGCAGGAACGCTGGGGCATCGAGAACCATGAAGTGGTGGCGTTTGGCGATAGCGGCAACGATATCGAAATGCTGCAGCATGCCGGCTTCGGTTTCGCCATGGCCAACGCCGCCGCGCCGGTGAAGGCCGTCGCCGGCTACCGCGCGCCGCACAATAACGAAGAAGGCGTGCTGCATATTATTGATAAAGTGCTTAATCGCGAAGCGCCGTTCGCCTGAGGCCGCGCCTGCTGCGGCGCGTAACGTCGCAGCAGGGCATCTGAAGATTACTGCGGTTCGAGGGAGCTGCCTACGCGTTTATCCTTCAGGAAGTAGATCGTCATCGCCAGCCAGAGCACCCCGCTCAGCAGGTTGAGCAAGCTGAAGAGTCCGCTGCCGCCAGCCTCATAGGCGTGCTTGCTCACTTCGATACCCACGGTAAAGATCAGCATTTGCAGCATCCCCATCGCCGCCGACACCGTTCCTTTGCTCATCTCGCTGGCAAACAGCGTCAGGCGTACCAGCCCGGCGTTAGCGAGCCCAATCCCGAAGGCGTAAACGCTCAGCCCGGCGGTCATCCACAGATACGCGTGGGTTGACGCCACCGTCGCGACGGCGGAGATCAGCAGGCCGATCATAATTGGCCAGCCGCCGAGAATAATCAGCGAACGCACCGTCTTGCGGGACGTCTGGCGCGCCAGCACCAGGTTACCGGCAATCAGCGCGCCAAATATCGGCACCTGCAGCAGACCATACTCGTAGCTGGTCGCCTGCTCGCCGCTGATGATGATCACCGGCGATTGGGCAATCCACGCCAGCAGCGGCAGGCTGACAAAGCCGGTGGCCAGCGCGCCGGCGACAAAGCGCAGGTTTTTCAGCACCTCACGATAATCACGCCCCAGCTCTTTAACCGATAGCTTCTCGCCCATGCGGGTGGCGGTTTCCGGCATCGCCTTCTGTAGCCCAAAAAAGGCGATAGCGGCCAGCACGGCAAACAGGACAAACATCATCTCCCACGGCAGGAGATGAACCCAGGCCGCGCCCACCAGCGGCCCAAGCAGCGGCGCAATCAGCGCGACGTTGGCCATCAGCGCCGTGATCTTGATGCACACCGCCTCTTCAAAAGACTCCTGTATCGCCGCATAGCCAACCGCGCCGATAAAGCACAGGCTGATGCCCTGCAAAAAGCGCAGCAGCGTGAACTGCTCAATCGTCTGCGCCAGCAGCGTCGCCAGGCAGGTCACGATAAACCATACCACCCCGGTCAGCATGACCGGACGGCGGCCGATGCGATCCGAAAGCGGCCCCAGCAGCCACTGCAAAAACATACCGCCGGCCAGATAGGCGGTCATTGAGGTCGGAACCCACTCATTGCCCACGCCAAACTCTTCCACCACCGAGAGCATTCCCGGCTGGATCATGTCATTGCCGATATAGGTGGCGAATTCGTATAACACCAGGCACAGCGGAAAGAGCAGCGCCTGACGTCCGAGGCGTTTGCCTGAAAGCGAAGAATTGTGCATGAAATCTCTTATTTAAATAAAACCGCGCAAAGTTTAATGAAAGTCGTGCCGGGGAGATAGTGAATTGTGAGCGATGAAGAGAAATATCGCCACGCAGAGACCGCGTCGCCATCACCGAATGAAAATCCCACTGTATATATTTCGTTTATGTTTCAATTAGATTACAGGCTATATACTCCTTTACTCAGTCTGTTAACGAAGCCACATACGCACTTTCATTCATAACAAACTGATAATTAAGACAATACTGCTTTACCTTATCGCCACCGTTTTTTAAGGTGGGCGGCTTGTTGCTAACGGACCCAAGAGCCTGGATGTATGCTGGAAAATATTAACTACTCGCTGTTTGCATTCCTGAATGCCACCCCCGCGTCGCCGTGGTGGGCAATTGAAATCGCGACGTTTATCGCCAAAGACCTGATTATTATTGTGCCATTATTGGTATTCGCCTTATGGCTTTGGGGGCCAAACCAGCGTCAGCTAGTATTTAAGGTGATGATGGCGCTCGCGATTAGCCTCACGCTTTCATGGATATTCGGCGTGTTTTTTCCGCATGAACGTCCGTTTGCCGCCGGTGTGGGCTATAACTTCCTGCATCATTCACCCAATAACTCCTTCCCAAGCAATCACGGTACTATCTGCTTTACCTTTGCGCTGGCCTTTATGTTCTGGCACCGCCTGTGGTCGGGCGCGCTGCTTATCGCCGTTGCCTGCGCGATTGCCTGGTCCCGGGTCTATCTCGGCGTTCACTGGCCGATGGACATGCTGGGCGGGCTTCTCACCGCGATGATCGCCTGCCTTAGCGCCCAACTGCTGTGGCAAAGCGGCGGAAAAACCCTCTATCAGCATCTGCAGCGGCTGTACCGCCTGTTCTTTTCGCTGCCGATTCGCAAAGGCTGGGTGCGCGAATAGACGTTCCTGACCAGCCGGTAAAGTTGCGGCAGCGCCCGATTCCTGCGCGTGACTAAGCCTCTTCCGGCAGGTAAAATCGCCGCTGACGCCCTGTCAATGCAGGGCGCTTTCAGCTTAGAGGGAATATGGAAACTCGTCGTGACGAACGCATCAGCCAGCTTATTCAGGCACTCAAGCGCAGTGATAAACTCCATCTAAAAGAAGCGGCCACCCTGCTTGGCGTGTCAGAGATGACCATTCGTCGCGACCTCAACGGCCACAGCGGCCCGGTCGTGTTGCTGGGCGGCTATATCGTTCTGGAGCCGCGCAGCGCAACGCACTATCTGCTGAGCGATCAGAAAACGCGCCTTGTGGATGAAAAACGCCGCGCAGCCCGCCATGCGGCAAAGCTGCTTGAGCCCCACCAGATGGCCTTTTTTGACTGCGGGACCACCACGCCGTGGATCATCGACGCCATCGATAGCGCCCTGCCCTTTACCGGCGTCTGCTATTCGCTCAATACCTTTCTTTCCTTACAGGAAAAGCCCCAGTGCCGCGCGATTTTGTGCGGCGGCGAGTTCCACGCCAGCAACGCCATTTTTAAACCGCTAAGCCTGCAGGATACGCTGAGCCACCTGTGCCCGGACATCGCGTTTTATTCCGCCGCGGGCGTCGATTGCGAGCAGGGCGCGACCTGTTTTAACCTGGAAGAGCTGCCGGTCAAACACTGGGCGATGAAAAGCGCTCGCTACCACGTGCTGGTTGTCGATCACAGTAAATTCGGCAAAGTCCGGCCGGCGCGGATGGGGGATTTATCGCAGTTTGACGTAATAGCCAGCGACGTCTGTCCGGATGACGATCTGCTCGCGCTGGCGAAGGAAAAACAAATTTCACTGCTTTACTAACCGCGCCCCGCAGGGCGCGGCCTGCATTTTAAGAGAACCAACCGCCGAACCAGCCGTGCAGTTTCATCAGCACGAAATCGACCATCCGGCTAAAGAAACCGCCTTCATTCACCGCTTCCATCACAATCAGCGGCCGCTGCTCAATGGTTTTATCATTCAGTTTAAAGTCGATGGTGCCGACCACCTGCCCTTTGGTCAGCGGCGCGGTCAGCTGCGTATCGTTCAGGGTGTAGCTGGCCTTGAGGTTTTTCAGCTGGCCTTTCGGCAGCGTGATGGAACCCGCCTCGCCCGCCCCCAGCTTCGCTTCACTGCTATCGCCAAACCAGACGCGCTGGGTAATGAAGGTGGCATCGGGTTTAATCGGCGTCACGGTTTCATAGAAGCGGAATCCCCAGGTCAGCAGTTTTTCTGATTCGTTAAAACGGATACGGTCAGTTTTGGTGCCGAGCACGACGGCAATCAGGCGCATATCGTTTTGCGTCGCGGAAGAAACCAGATTGTAGCCCGCCCCGGCGGTGGTCCCGGTTTTCACCCCGTCAGCGTTGAGGTTCGTGCTCCACAGCAGGCGGTTGCGGTTCGGCTGGCGGATTTTGTTGAAGGTGAACTCTTTTTCTTTATGGATCGCATACTCTTCCGGCACGTCATGGATCATCGCTTTGGTGAGCAGCGCCATATCGCGGGCGGTACTGAACTGACCCGGCGCGTCCAGACCGTGCACGGTCATAAAGGTGGTGTTGGTCAGGCCCATTTTCTGCGCATAGCCGTTCATCAGGCTGACAAACGCATCCTGGCTGCCCGCCACGTAGTCGGCTATCGCGATGCTGGCGTCGTTGCCGGACTGAATGATGACGCCCTTGTTAAGATCTTCTACCGACACCTGCATCCCCGGCTTGAGGAACATCACCGAAGAGCCGCGCAGCGCCGGGTTACCGGTGGCCCACGCATCGCGTCCGATGGTCACCATATCAGTAGACTTAATCTTACCCGCCTTTAACGCCTGGCCGACAACGTAGCTGGTCATGATTTTGGTCAGGCTCGCCGGGTCGAGTTTTTCGTCGGCATTGCCTTCGCTGAGCACTTTGCCGCTGGCATAGTCCATCAGGATCCAGGCTCGCGCGTCAATGGATGGCGCATCGGGGAGTTGTTCCGCAGCCTGCACCGCAGGCGCAACGAGAAGTAAAAGCGCGCAGCCTGCCGCGAGGCCGCGAAGGGAAAAAGCATCATGCGTCATAAGAGCCACCCAAGTATCCTTTCCAAACAAAAATATGCCGCCACACTCGTTCCGCGCCGCAGCAGCCGGTGAGTAAAGCGTACAAATGACCTTAAAGAAACAGCGAGTTGGTAAAGTTTTTAAAGTTTACGCAATAACCTCGTCCGGTGCTGCAAACAGCGCAATTTTTTTGATCGCGGTTGCCTAAATATTAACTTTATTATGGCATGCAAAAAATTAGTTTAGCAAATTCAACGATCTGCAATATTTTCAAAGATATAGCTCGGTTGACTTCGGGACAAATGCGGACAAATGCGGACATTTGATTGCCCCAAACCGTGCCCCAAACGCCATTTTGCCCCAAAATCTGCCCCATTTTTACCCCCTTCAAACAGGGCTATCATCCTGCCTCATATCGTTGATCACGTGCGTTGCGACTCCGAGTACTTCAACCTCATCCATGGCATCTCCTTCATTAATTTCATCGAACGGGAAGATCAAGCGAGGATGCGGCTATCAATTTCCATGACAGCCGCTGTTTTTAATTACGGCGTGCAATAATGACGTGGAGCGAATCTATAATCAAAACAGCCATAATGCCCCATCCAATACCACATAAATGAGTCAATATCGCTACGGTCATCAGTTTAGTAAATAACAAGGGGGACCATTTCGATTTTTTAAAGAGAATCCGCATAAACACCTTCTGTCACCACGCCGGGAAAGAGGAAAGCAATGCGCCATACGGCGCATTAATGTCAAGGCTTGTAATATACCGGACGAACGCCCGAGTTAGCCTGGCCAGCGGATGTGCGCCCACGGTTAGCGAGTAGCGCATTGACGCCGCCGCCTGTACCGTTCGAATATGCACCGCCTCGCAGTGTCATCACCTCGCCTCCTTTTGAGTACGACAGCGAATCATCGGAAACCAGGCCCGCCAGCGGGAACAACATTAGTCTGCGCAACACCCTGAGCGCCGTATCCGATACCGGCGTTGTTCCGGGGTTCCTGGCACTGGTGAACAATGTGTTCTCACCGTAAATCAATGTGTAATTTCCTGTCCCCGAGGTGTCGATTCGAACGGAATTGATCGTGGTCGGCACCCAGGAATCTGTCCCGGCGGTCCCCGTGCCAGTTGGTATCAGCAGAGAACCATCAACACCGCTTACCGCCTTCCACTCAGTTGACGACAGGGAATGGTCAGTAGAGCCCATCGCCGCATTGTTATTCGTCATAATCTGCAGCTCACCACCACAGAACCGGACTCCCGTCACCTGCTCCCAAACGTTGCCGGCTAAATCTGCAATGCCTGCATAGTCACGGTTGTGCCGCCAGCTGACAGGACCGGAGCCTGTCAACGTAAGCCCAGTCCCTGATTCTGTCCCGGCTGTCATGCCATCAACCCGCCGCCCCTTTTCACTGATATTGTCAGATGACAGCCCCCATTTTGTATTGCCGCGCGGGGAATGGCCCTGGGAATAGCATAGTAATGCGATTGCAGCCCACTCCGCGTTAGTCATGGCGTGCCAGCCAGGACCTGCAGCCCGCGCCAGGCTGATGCCGTCATTGTATGGAACGGATACAGCTGGAGCGCGGTCAGGCAGTGACAGTAACTGACCATTTACAATGCTCCCTGGATATGTCCCAACGAATATCTGATCAACCTCGACGCCATTCACAATAAATGCCGGATGCGTTCCCGAACCCAGCGATGCATCAATCGTGCTGACGTCAAATTTGGGAATAATATTCACAAACGACGGGTCACCGGCGCTGGTATAAAGTACAGTCTGCGCACCGCCGGAGGCAGCTTCAACGGCGCGACGTAATGAATCCTGAATTAATATAGTCATTTTTTTATTCCACAATATTAGAGGTTGTGACGTACGGGGCCGCTGAGCTGCTGATGTTCAGCGCACCTTTTGTTTTCGCACGGGTATCCAGTTTCATATAACGATTGACGCGGATATTCCGCCCCTCCAGCGTTATATCGATACTGTAATTTTTCGACGCACACTCAATGATGTTATTAATACTGATGTTGCTGACATTACCTGCCTTATAGCGGGAAGCATCACCAAACCCGGCATATGATTTCAGTATTGCGTTTACTTCGTCCCACCCACGTGTTGGTGTCATATAGTTAACGCTACTAATGCCACTAATGGTTACGTTATATATTTTAAACTGCGTGGTCAGAATGGTGCTGACCTGCTCATTACCTGTTAACCCGATATTCGTAGCAGTGATATCGTGAATATCATTACTGGTTCCCACAGCCTCATTCCCAGCCCACCCGTACCAGAATGGACAGGTTGGATATATCCACTGACGAATTGAACCCTCAGTCGGGATATTGGCAGTGCTGTATTTCAGAGAATCATCGCTGTTGACCATCGCTAAACAGTCATCGCGCGCATAGCCGAAAATTTGGCGTACCCGCATATAGCTGGCGCCGTTTGTAAAATGAATCCCGTCGCCGTTTTTGTTCGGCTGCCACAGGTCAATATCATGGATATAGCCATTTTTAGAACCATACCCAAAATCAGTCCCCCAGTTTTTTACGTTCTGGAGTTTGAATCCGCCGATTTCAAAATTCTGCGTACCGTAATAAATCAGCCCCGTACCGCGCCAGCCATATTCGTCGCCAATCCAGTAGCGTGGACCAGCCCCTGCTGGAATATCAGCATAGTATGCCACGTCAGCACCGCTTAGTTTCGGGTAACCTGTGCCAATCAGACGGACGTTGTCCGTAATTTCCAGGTCCAGGCACAGACCAAACGGGTCGTCAGGATTGACAATAACACCGGCAGCGCGAAACAGATTGTCATGCACGCCGTCCTGCAATTTGATTTCAACGCCATCCAGTACAACCCATACGTTACTGCGGTGGATGACGGCTTCGGAGATGATGAACTGCTTTTTCACATAGTCAGAGGACAGGATTAGCCAGCCGCCGCCCGCGTCATGCACCCAGTCCATCGCGTTCTGAATCCATTCGATATCGGTGGCGCCACTGAAATCCTGCAGCCAGTATTCATTCGGATAATCGAGCCCGAGGCGATCGCGCTCTGACGACAGCAACTTATGCAGCTCGTCTTTATAGACATAATTGTAATAAACGATTGAGACAGCAGACCAGTCCGGTGTTCTGTCGGTGATTATCTGCTGCGCCCAGTACGCGGCCTCTTCGGGAATGACCACATACCCCGAACTGGAGAATACAGGACGATACGCGATAAGCGCTTTGTTTGCATCATAGAAAACAACGTTATACAGACTACTGCTCTGCCCTGGCGACGAGGCTACAGGCAGGCCACTGAACAGGAGTCTTCCGCCGGTGCAGGAATACAGCCCGGTGGAATAATTAACGATACCGTCCTGCGTTATTGAACTCGCGTTGATGTTTCCGTTATCGAGACGGACAGGGATTAAATCGGACTTTGACAGTTTAAGGACAGCATCTGCTGACCGGCCACGAAGACGATGGTCAATCGTCAGGGCCGCACCAGTCACATCAACAGAAGAAGATGCGCTCTGGTCCAGCGTGTTCGCGACAACAAAGCCATCCTGAGCAATTTCACACTGGTAATACCGTGCCTGATACGCCGCATACGACGCGCACATAATCCCCAGCGGACCCACATACGCTCCTGATGCATCGTAAAGCGCAGCTGCGTGACCTGCGGTTGCCGATGTGGTGTAAACAGTGAGGCGCACAACGTCACCCTTGCGAACCGGGATCATCCCCGTCCTGCGGTAGCGTGTATCGGTGCCAAACGACCCGTTACCAGCGTTGACTGTACCGGGCACGGAAAATGCCACATAACCATACTGTGATGCGCCGTCAGGAGTTACGATCTCAGCCGCCAGCGTGTTCAGCATTTCAGTGCAAATCTGGACTGAGGAGACCAGACGGGACAATCCGCTGGCATTTTGCTGGTTTCCCACTGACAGATTATTAATTGACTCAGCCAGCACGTTAAATCCGGTCATCAGATTCTGCACTGTATCGCTGCTTTCAATACCTGAACCAGAGCTTGTGCCGCCCTCCGCCATAACGTGCAGCGCCGTCATTAAACGCTGGACGGTATCTGACATGAGTTCAACTGCGTCCCCGGATGGCATCTTCCGTCCGGTAGCAGTCAGGGTGCCACCATTGTTGATGTACTCATCGGCCAGAGAGCTTCCGTCCTGACTGCGGACATAAGTTGTTGAACCTGACGGAATATTCGCGATGTCTGCCTGCGCTGCAGCCAAGGTCATATACTGCCGGCTGAGAGGGATCAGGTTCTGGCGGGTTTCTTCAATTTCGTCTTCGTTTTTCTTTAATACGCCTTTCCAGGTTGGTGTCATAATCCCTGTGCGTGTTTCGACTTCCAACTCCTCGCTATTCAGTATTTCATCCTGAACACGGTTATTATCCCAAACATCAGGCATAGCAGAAGACGGAACAGGGTTGCCCGTTTTATATAAAGCCATTATTGATACTCCGGATTAATCAGGCAGAACGATACCAGCCCATCAGTTTTACGTAGGCGTTGGTAATATTTAATGCGGAACCACTACCCATGTTTTCGGTATTACCTGTAACGTTATGAGTGTGTGAACCCAGTTCGATTGTATGCGAGTGATCCCCAGCGGATGATGTAGTGCCAAATCCATCATCAGTACTGCTACCAACTTCATTATCTGAGCCACCAGCCTTTTGCGTACCATGCCCCCACGTATGGGTGTGAGAGCCATTTGTAGTGGTGCTTTTTGTTCCAAGGTCTGTGGCAGCGGCAGCACCTGTAATTGAAAGAGTCGCGGCAGGTAGATTGCTTTTAGCGATAGTTACCGTGTCAGCACCGCCAGTTGTTAATACATCAGTTCCGTTCTGAAGCCCCAAGCGAATTGTTTTATTTTCCCCGATATAATTCCAGGTAGTTCCAGGGAAAAGCGTGTTTGGATTTTTGTTCTGAGCGAAGAAAAGCACCGCTCCAACAGGATATACGGAATCAATTTGTAGTGAGGTAAGAGCGGCCAGCAGCTGAGTTTTTAGCGCAGCCGTATTCCCGTCATCCAAAACGTCTTCGGCAGTTTGATCTGCAATTATCTGACCCAGCACACTCGCCATGACCGTACCCTGCCGTAACGCCTTATTGACCTGTTCAGATCGTGCAATCCCCGCTGTAAAACCGGTAGACAATGCAACCAGGCTTTCCCAGTCGGCCTGAGTAGACACGTTTGCACCTGCACCAACAGCAAACGGCTTAAAATTATTTTCAGCCATCAGAATGTTTCTCCCCATGCGCCAGTATCAAAGCCGGCGATGTAATCGTTATCGACGTCAAATCCAAAAAATTTATATCCGTTGGATGGTGTAATGGTTTCCCTAATCCGCACCCCGGCGGCTTTTACCGTCAGCAGACCAGCGCGGATGACAAAAACAAATTCAGCAGGAAGTTTATCTATCGGGTTTATATCGTAGCGGGATGGCTCATATCCTTCCGGCAGCGGAATAAACGGGCCGTGGTTAATTGCTGAGTCAAATATCAACCTGTCAATATTGGGTATGATATATTCATCATCCACGACGATTAAAACCGATATCGTCATGTCCTGGTTATCCAGGATAATCATATTTATACCGGTGCCTTCCAGAGCAGTTTCCAGAATATCCGGCAGCGTGCCGTTCTGGCCGTTCCAGTTGTTAATCCCTATCCGGGCTTTCAGCACCACGCGATAGACATCATCGCTGAGATACGTCAGCGCGTCAGTGGACTGATAGGGCCCCAGCCAGATCCCCTGATCCCAGCCGACGCGCTCTTTATCCCACTGCAGGAAAACGCCGGTGATGGGTGCTGCTACGGCGCGGGATACGCCTATCCATTTGCCAAGGATATCAAGCTGGTCGCCCACGGCGGTATCGACATCAAAAGCGTTGACCAGCCCTGAAGTAGCCGCAGAAACGTCAATAAGCGGACGAGTGGACAAGTCCACGTGAGCAACGAATTTAGGCTTTCCGGCGTGGTAATTGGTGATTAGGTCCGTGTATTTGCTCATGGCGTCACCACCAGTGCGATATTATCCACGCTGCAGGATGCCGACTCGTCGTACGCAAGCACCACATTAGCAGCGGCGACACCCTCTACAGTTCGACCGATCAGCAGCTCCATGATGTCGTAATAACGTGCGTTCCCGCCGCTGACGACGCCCAGGTTAGCCGGGGAATAAACGCGGCTCAGCAGAACGCCGTCACCAATGGCCAGCGAATTGATGTACGCCGCCACCGCGGCCTTAATTTCATCTCCTGCCTGCGAGCTGTAACCGGTCAGAGCCTGAATCGTTATCGACACATAGATCGGCACGTCAACCGGGCGCGAGAAACGGATGGTGTAAGGGTTGCCGTATTTGTCGGTGACTATCACCGCCGTGGTGCCATACGTTGATACACCCTGCCCTTTAGTGCTTCGTATCGTGTTTGCGATTTCCGTCGCATCCCCACCCTCGACGATTGCCGAAATGGAGTGAGCCGGTAGCCCGTTAGCATCGGTAGTCTCTGTATCGTTCTCAAACAGCTTGTGACGGGTCACGCCTTCAACGTTGGCAATCGCACCATCCACAGCATCAAACGGCGTGAGAGATGCAAGGGCAACGCTTTGCGACTGCCTCACCCGTAGTTCAGCATCAGTCTCTGCGGCGATACCAACGGTGGCCGCCAGCGGGTTAGTTACTGAGGCCCACCCGCGCGTCGGCGTATTGATGCCGCTTACTGACCCGGCTACCGCAGCAACCGCCCCGCTATTCGCACACGTTGCCGTAGCGACCACGGTACCGTCAGTACCGATCACCACCGTAGCCGGCAAATTCCAGATCACGCTATTGGTATCGCGTACCGAGCCGTTCGTGATAGTTGTACCGACGGTTCCGGTCAGCAGCAGGTCAACAGTTGAATTCGTCGCTGCCCGTCGGGTAATGCCGTTAATTTTGACGTTGCTCGTCAGTGCATCCCCCAGCGCCGTCGCCGGCGAGAACGACCGATAAACCGAAATGGCCGTATTGTTGGCGTCATGGATGGCCAGTGCCACCAGCGCCACCATCTGGCCGTCTTTGCTGTCCGGTTCAAGGTAAGCATCCAGACCATAAATCTGCTGGAAATAGCCGGTAATGGTATCCAGCACGGTCTGATAGTCGGGCGCACTTATCCCCTCAGCGGTTACCGTTGCCGATAAGCCGAGTGTGTCGAAGTCCAAAGACATTACGCCTCCGAGGTTACTGTGGTTGTCCCGTAGATGGTTTCCACCGTTGCTGTGAACGTTACGCGCCGCGTACGGCCATCAACGACGGTGTTAAATTCGGTGATACCGCTAACGCCCTGCGTTTCCAGGATGCGCCGGCGGATAGCCAGGTTATAGGTATCCGGTCGCTGCTTGCCGAGGACTGACTGAATCCAGGGCGTTCCCTCCGTGGTGTCGAGGAACCACTGACCGTACCAGAGCAGGAAGCGCGTTTTTATGGCCTGCGCGACGGCCTCCGGGGAATTCACCAGCCAGGTATCATCGCCCTGGCCGAAGGTGTAATCACCGTCATCATCCTCTCGTCGGTAGCGCATTACTCGGGCTCTCCTGTGCTGTCGTTGCCATGCTCAACGCCTCCGTGCGTGTGCGTCATCAGGCTCTTACCCCCTGCTGTCACGTCGTTGGTTACGGTAACAGGGCCGTGCATCGTCGCTGTGCCACCGCTATCGCCCATACCCTGCGACAGGTTGCCGTTGATCGTCACGTTGCCGTTAAGGATAATTTCAGGGGAGGTTATTTCCGTTCCACCATCGGCGCTGGCCGTCAACTTACCCGGAGTTTTAACAGTGACATCATGCCCAGCGGCCAGCTCAATAAATGCGGCGCCGTCATCGGTACGCAGCTGCGCGGCTGTAGTGCTGATGCCGCTGATTTTCTTCGCCTGCGACTGTGGGCCTACGATACAGAACGCATCCGAGAGATCATGCATACGCCCGTCTACCGGCTCCTGTATGCCGCCGCTCTGCCACCAGAAATCAATGCAGCGATCCGCAAAGATAACCAGGCATTCATCACCTCCTTTGACCGGGAAAGTCAGCGTACAGCCGCCACCACGGGGGAAGACGACAGGAACATCCACCAGCAGCGGGTAATCCTGCGTTGACGTGTTGCCGTCGTTGTCGCGCTCGATGTAGCGAATCGCCGGCTGAACAACGGCCGTCACAGACTCAGGATCGAAAGACTGGATAATGCCAGGCAGCGCAACACGCATTTGCTCACTGAGCACCTTTCGTTCAGACGCCAGCACCTCCGCCAGCGCACCACTACGGGTTTTATCGGATACAGCCATTTGCTTTACTCCGGGCATTAAAAAACCCGCCGGAGCGGGTCTTAATGGTTAGCTATCTGATTTTATTCTCAAAAAAGAGAACTCCATCTCCAGAACCTTGTTCGAGCTATCTAAATATTGAATTAATAAATCACTAATATTAATAGCAACCTTACCGTTCAGGGCGACAAAATCGCGGACAAACCTTGCTACGGGAGTAAGCTGCAATACTCTACCACATCCCTCAAAAGCTCCAGCTGCAACCAATGTCGCCCTAAACTCTTCGCAACTCATGGCATCAAGGCGTGCAATGGCTTCTTGAACGATCTGCATTTGGGTTTTCATACATACCCCTTATCCACAAAAAACAACCTCCTTTCAATCCACCGCTTGGGCTGATATCCATTCTCTACGCCTGGCCATGCACCTCTGAATGTATTCCGCCAGCTCTACAGCCGTCAGCTTTATCAGGTCTTCCGGCAGCGCCACTACATGGCCGCACCAGCGCATCATTGAGGTGAATTCGTCTTTCGTTGCGCAGAATTGTTTTGGGCCTATCAGTTGGCTTTCCACCACCTGATTTGCCTCAATAGTTTGCAGCAACTGGTATCGCCCAGGAGCGGCAAGCGTGACAGCTTTCCGTTCGGCGGTGATCAACTCGCCTTCAAGCGGTACGCGGGCAGCCAGTGATAGGGCCTCGGTAAATTGCTCTTCTTTTATTTCCTTATAGCTGCAACCAAAGTGAGATTTCAGGGATGACCACATAGTGATCATCGCCTTAGCCTGATTCTCTTTAGGCAGCGCATGTCCGCGCGACATGACCAGTTGTTTAATAGCCTCCTGCTGGTCGGCGGTAATTTTCCCCAGAGCCGTTTTCACAGCTTTGCGAGGGTTAATAACCTGGCCCTTGGTCCAGTACTCATAAAGCACGTCGTCGCACTCTTCTTGATACTGAATGACGCTATCACGAATTTCAGTGCGCACTTTATTTGGGCTTATGGTTTGCAACCATCCATTTAGTTTGCGAAGAGCCAGGCAAATCATCGCCTGAGCACCGCCAGCTGAAGGTATGGTGATTTCCACCATACCTTTTTTAAAGCGCTGTGACAGCTTCTTGTGCTGAGATTTCCAGTCCAACCCCATGCCTTCAACTATTGGCTTCATCGGGGTGTACGGCTCGCCATTGTGATTGACGATATAAAGATGCGCACCATAAAAAGGTACGTTGATTGTACGATCTGCTATTGCTAAACTTGTCATGTCAGTTTTCTCGTAGTTAACTGGTAATTTTGAAGCCTCGAAGGTTGCAGCCTTTGAGGCTTCGCTCATTCTGGGCATTTAATCCCCCGACGTTCTACATACTCCCTCATAGCCCTAACTACCTCCTTACTGAAGGAACGATCCGACTCTTTAGCCAAGGAATCCATAGCCCTTTCCAGCCATTCAGGAACCCTCATGGTTTTAACTTTCATATTCAGCCTCATATGTATTAGGTACGCATACATATTATTTAGGTACGCATTGATAGTCAATAGGTACGCACGTAGACTTGCGATATTGATTTGAACACGGTGACTAATATGACCAAGCGCCCATACAAAAACCCACAAGTAAACTTGAGACTCCCTCAAGAGCTAAAGGATAGGGTTGCATCTCTGGCTGAGCTAAAAGGTCGATCTGCAAACTCGGAAATGGTTGATGCCATTAGCTTTTGGGTCGAAAGAGAAGAAAGGCTTCAGATAGAGCTGATGGCAAGAAGGAGGGATTTCATGTTGCCTCATAAGTTCAATAGTGTTGAAGAAGAAATTGAATACCTAAAATCACTCTTCAATGGCAATGAGAGCAAAAACTCACCTAAGTAGGCTTTAATCAGCAACCTTTTTACACGGGAATGACCCAATGATCTTCGGTGCGTCCATGCTGTTTTGTAAAAGCTGGACGTTCAGGAAGCGAGACTCAGTACCCGGGTAACGGACGTATTCAAATCCGTAGTTATTCCCGTCGCGCGAGGGCATTAGGCCCATGTCAATCTTTATACCATCCTCTCCCAGCAACTTTATTTTCTGAGAGGTAACTCTCTCCCCATTGATAATGCTTACATCGCCTTCCCTTGCTACTAAAGTGTACGGTCCGCAATGTGATGTAAAGCCACCAGCGGTGGCCCCAAAGGATGAGAATGCGATAAGAGCGATGGTAAATGCTTTCACTTTTTATCCCCGATTGAGTGCGCCTTGGGAGTAAAGATCGGTGGACCCACGCGCTTCACACATCATATCCATGTACCACGCCTGGCCCCTTGTATCACCAGTGTACATAATGCCAATGACTTTATAAACGCCGTCGGTAGCGATACTGGCGGGCTGTGCTGTCGTACCTTCAACGGTGATGTTGCCGTTGTTGTTCTGATCGGTGATCCGCCCCCTCGTCATAGCTATATCGTTGTTACCCAGTGCCGTACGATAAACCGACCCTTGATCCAGCTCGATAAGGCCATTAATTCGAATGTTGGGGTTAATCAGGCAACGGACATTAACCCCGCTACCGATGGTCTGCTGCGGCATGCCAATCATCCCTGTCTCGCTATTCAGCCTGATAGCGTCGTGCATTACCTCATCCTTAGCGACCATCTCCCGCTTACCATCGACAAACATCCAGGTGGCCTTACATTGCTCGGCGACGTTATCCATAAGGTTGCGGGTCATGCCAAACAACACCCGGCCACGAGGGTAGACCGTTGCAGGCATCGCTGGTGTATTGCCTTCAGTTACCCCGTTGGCGTTGAAGTCTTTCATCAGGGCACGGTTCATATCGGCAACCGTATATCCCGCAGCAAGAGTTTGCGCGGTCATAGTGGTAACAAATGCCCGATGGGAATCAGCAGCCTGGATCAGCACAAAGCTGTCGATGGGGTTATCTTTACCGGTGATGGTATAGCGGATCTCGCCATCAAACAGTAGGCCGTAATTCCGACCGTCCATCTGACCTACATCATCAGGATTGACCGTCCTGGCTACGCCAACCTGGCTGGCGGAAACGGTAGGGGTAATGCCGTCATAGCCGGCGATAACCCTGATCCGCGTAAATTCTTTTCCGACAATTTTGTTAACGGTGGGTGCCGAAAGATTATAAATCTTGAAGGTGCCTACGCGGGTTTCGCTACTGAGGTTAAACCAGTCAATGGTAAAAGTGACTTTGAAGCTACCGAAGTCGGTAGCGTTGCCTTTCGAGTCGACAAGCTGCAGCTCAAAATGGCGCATCCAGTTTTGGGACATACTTACTCCGTTACAGCATAAAGATGGCTGCTTATACCGAGATCGGTTTCAGTGGGATTTTCGTTCGCCGGATTATCACAACCCACACAAAGCGCAAATCCCAACCCAAGGTAGGCATATTGGGCCAGCAGATCAGCGCCGGTGATCAGAGGAATCCCCTTAATCAGGTCGGCGCCGGTGCTGTCCATGATATCCAGACACCAGAATGATGCGCGCCACGATACCGACATCTGATAATCAGTCCCTGCCAGAGATATAAAAAACTGCTGATTCTCAGGTGAGAGCGGTATTTCTCTGATTGCCATTACTGAATTCCTATAATGTTGCCAAGCCTCGTGCCCTTAAGCCCATCAAAGGCCCCTGACGACTTAAGCGCCGATTCATTGGCTACAGGCTTAGGTGTTTTTACTCCGCTATCCTGCACTGCCGACGTATTGGCGCCCGTCTTCATATCGGCTTTGTCCGCCACTTGTGCGGTGGTGGTGCTGGTCATAATGACCTCACGCAGCGTCAGGACGGCAGAGAGAACATTCTCTGATGTACGATCAGTTGTCACCTCCATCGCACGGATCAGCATATTGCTGTAAATCCTTTTCCCTGTTACCACATCGAACGGCATCCTGCTGTTCTGAAGGTCAAGAAGGTTCTGATAAACCTCTTTCGGGCTAAGACCTGCGCTCAACCCGATAGAGGTAGTGTCCAGGAAATCCAGCAGTGACCCGCCGCCGGCAAAGCCAACCTGCATAACTACTTCAGATGGCCGGCGGTAGGCGTGGTCAGAAATTGCAGCACCAACCTCTACAGGGTGTTCAGTAATTTCCAGCGTGTCATTGTGCTTCTCAGAAATGACAACGCTGGGAACTATCAGGTTTGTGCTCGGTCCGAGCCTCCGTTTCTGCTGGTGAAACAAAGTAGAAAGAATATCCATTAACCCATCCCCGGCTGGTTTCTGCCTAACGCCTGCGCTTTTTCATCCACCTGGCGGCTAACCTCTCGCCCTATCTCCTGGGCGCTTCCCCCATAAATGTTGTAAGTGTTCTGCTGCTGGAAGCCACCGATACCAGCACTTGCGGCTTTGCTGATCAATTCGCGTGGGTAAATATTCCTCCCGTTTTCATGGTGCACGATGCTTGCCATTAGCGCAGACATAACCTGAGGGTCACTCATGTTCAAAGCAGCCTGCGGGTTGACACCTAACTGGCGAGAAACTGCCGCTATGTAGGCTGGGGTGTTGTTTTTGTCGGAAGGAGGAGCCCAGGTAGAGATAATCTTCTCTACCGTGTTGATCCCTCGGCCAGCATAAAGCATCAGCTGGCGAGAGATGGCTCGCAGACCGTCAAAGGCGGTTTCAAATCTGGCAAATCGCCCCCCAGGGCGCTCCAGAGAGGCCCCTCTTTGCCCTACAAAGTTCAGGTTTCCAGGATTGTTGTTACGCTCTCCACGTTTAGCAGACTGAGCGTGCTGATCCGGTTCATCTCCATTCCACCAGTCAACAGCCTTATCCCATAATCCCTGACCGACTGATGCAGCACCCTGAATAATCGGGCTATTACTCCACGCTGCGGCAGCGCCTTTAAGAGAATCCCATGCGCCGGAGAAATCGCCACTAATTACCTTTCGCAGAGCGTCCACCAGCGAACCAAGTATTTTGATTGAACTGCGGACGCTTTCGATAATCTGGTCAAACAGCCATTTGCCATTAAATTTCGACGTGTCGATATTAATGAATTCAAGGAATCGCTTACCCAGATCGACGATGGCAGAGCCGAGGTCTTTAACCTTCAGATAGATGCCACCAAAGTCCTTACTCAGGCTGGCAAAAGCCTTTTGGGCATATTTTATACCCGGCTCCCATTTTCCCCAGTCTATAAGCGACTGGCCGCCTTCTTTCCATGTGCGGTAATCGTCGTAGAGACCTATCAGCGCAGCACCCAGCATAATGACGCGCCCAATAGGCGACATCGCAAAGGCGCTGTTCAGAAGACGCCAGGCAATCATCAGTGCCCCAAACACCTCGATAACCTGTCTGGTTTCAGTACTGAGTGATTTCCACCAGTTGATAATGTCGCCTGTGAGCTGTATCAACCGATAAACCACCCGGCCAATGATTTCACCAAACCACAGGACACCTTTTACACCAGCTGTGATAGCACCTTCAATTTTCGGGAAATTGTTCATAATCTGACGGCGCAGGGTGTCAATAGAGCCTGCCAGCCCGTTAGCCAGATTAGAGCCGATTTTATCCCGCGCCATGCCTGCCATAAGGCCGAAGGAGCGAAGCGAGGTCATGAACTTATTAGAGCTGACGGCAGCTACATCGGCGTTATAGCCAATCGCCTTCGCCATCGCGGTGTATTCGCCGCTGAACTGGCCAATACCGCGACGCATTGCCATCAGGGTGTTTTCATCCAGTCCCAGCATCTGCGCATACTGGTTAGCGCGATAATATGGCATGTTGCTAAGACGCTGGCCGACGCCGGTGAAGATAGTCGCCATATCCCGCATATTGCCGCTGGCGTCACGGGTCTGGACTCCAAGACGGTTCAGGAAACCTTCCGCGCCTGGGTTATTGCGGATAAACCGTGCCAGATTCTCAAGCGATCCACGCGCTGAGTCGGCGCTGCCGCCTACCTGGCTAACTGCATACCCGATTTGCTTGATGCCCTCTACCGTCGCTCCGGTGCGCTGAGAGGCCCAATAAAGGTTATCGAGGCTGCTGGCGATTTTGGCGGTGAACGCGACAACAGAAAGCGCTGCAGCTTCGACCTTGACGCCCAGCTCAATCGCTTTCAGCGTCGTACCCGCCACTACAGCATCGAACTTTTTAGCACCGGCCTCATCAACGTTAAACCCGAGCGAGATCAGAAAGTCCTTGAGCGTTTCAGCGTTCATTGTCCTCTCTCCATTTCGCTATGCGGTATTCGTTATCGGCTTTTAGGTCCAGCCAGTCATTCATGCGGGCAACATCGGCCAGGTCTACCGAGCCGTCTTTAAGTGCGGTGTAAGGGATATACCCGGCATCTACCGGGCGCATCAGGAAGCTTTCTCCTTCCGGCAGGGTTTCCAGCGTTAAGCCTGCGGCGACGGGTCCACCGTCTCGCCGTCGGGGAGTTCTTTCAAAAAATTTCCCAGGCTGTCGGCGACCACCCGCGCCACCAGCTGCAGCATCGTAAACAGGTCGATATCTTCGAACATCAGCTCGCCTTGGTCGAAAACCTTCACCCAGCCTTTTTGATGCTGGCGATTGACCACGCTCAGGCACGGATAGATCACCGCGTTAACGTCCTCGTCTGGCAGCGCGGCCAGCGTATCGGCAATTTTCGGCAGTACGCTTTCCAGCACGCCGCCGGAGTTACCGGCGGCGGCCTGCGCCTTCAGTGTCGAGAACTCGCTTACCAGCCCGGCCAGCACCGGCAACAACTTACGGCTGACCCTCAGCTGCTGGAAAACGTCGAGTTTCGCCGTACGGTAGTTAACGCCTTTGATTTCAAATTCCATCGGTTAGAACTCCCCCAGCAGCTGGTCGATTTTGATGCAGTCGAATACCCACGACACCGTATTGCCAACTTTGGCGTTAGCGTGATCCGGCTGTTTCTGGAACGCGCAGCCGCGGGCGGTCGAGATATCGCCTGATGCTTTGTTTCGCACGACGATAACGTTATTGCCCCAGGTGGCAGAGGACTGACTCTGTGCGTTGTACATCAGGGACAGCTTTTTGTTTACCGGGGAGGTTTTCAACAGGGTGACGGTGATTGTGCCGCTTTTGCCGCCGTGCAGGCTATGCATGCCTTCGCCGTCTGCACCGATTGTCATGGTGTTTTTTGCCTCGGTCATCACGACCGTTATGCCTTCTTCGGAGTTCGCTGAACCGTAACCCAGATCGATACTCCCGGTCGGTCCGGTAAGGGAGGCCGATACGTCAATAAAGCTGTAGGTATTTCCCATTTATTCCCCCTTAACGGACCACGTTGATCTGCACATCGGCATAGTGAATAGCGCCAGCAAGCTTAATCGCTGCCTGAATCACCGGCGACTTACGCGCTTCCCTGTCGGATTGTGCCTGGTTGGCTACCGCATCTGCGTAGACGTAGTAACCCTTGGTCAGCGTGTCACCGGATTCAATCTGGCCAATCGGGCCACCATTCCAGACGCCCGGAGCAATCAGGCCGTTATTCACCGCCTGATCCAGCGACGCTTCGACGTTGGTCATTAACCGGGTAACGCCGGCATCGGTCTGCGGAATTTTAGTGGTCGAGGTGTACAGCAGGTTAAAGAGATTGGTCTGAACGTAGTTTTGCAGCCAGTCCAGCCCGTGGCGCTCGTCGAAGAAGTCACCGTTAGCCATTACACCCTGCTGGATAATCGCAGTGTCGTTGGCGTAGTAGACGTAGACGTTACCGTTAATGGCATCAATGGCGGCTGCCTGCGCGGTCGTCAGCGTCTCGTACGACACACCAGGCTCGGTTTTGAACTTCAGGGTGATAGCGGTGTTGTTGCCTGTGAAATTGACCGTGAACGCACGCCCAAAGGCCGAGATAGCGGCATATTTGCTGCTGGTACTGTACTGCCAGAATGTGCGGGAGTAGCCCGCCGCCTTCAACTTGTAGCCGATATTGTCGGTATTACCGGATACCAGCACATTCGCGTCATCAGTGGTAACGGCCAGAATGCGGCTTAGACTGGATGCCTCGATCGCCGCGGCCACCGAAATCACATCCGCTTCAACCAGATCGGCACTATCGGCAATCGCCAGACCGTACCAGTTGGTGTATTGCAGTGAGGCATTAACCGCCTGCAGCAGGGTTTCTACCGTGCCGGTTTCACCCTCCGCCAGCGTTTTCGCCCAGCGGCCGATATAGACCAGCGTGGGTTTTGGTGACTGTGAAAAGAAGATGGTCGCCGCCTCGTACTCGGGAGAATCGACACCAAAATCATCGCCGATATCCTCAATGGCTGAATACTGGCGAATACGCTCAGTGACCGGGATAACCGTAGAGGTACCCAGAATGAGGAGCGCACCGAAGTTACGCCCCGTTGCCGCTACCGGTGACATGATGACGTCAACGTTAACGACATTGGAAACAGGTAAGCCCTGTGCCATGTTTTAATCTCCAAAGAATTGCACTGGCGCGTCGACCAGCGATTTAATGCCGTACTGGCGGATGATTTTGCGGCGCAGGTCAACGCTGATATCGTAGCGGCGTACCCACTGGTTATTGATAAGCTCGGGCAGATTGAGGAGCCGCCCATGCTGCAGGAACGTCAGCCCGACGTGGTTCAGTTCGTCGTTGTTCTGAGCCACCAGCAGTCCATCACGAAAGCGCGTGGCCGTCGCCAGACCCTGCGGGCCATAAAAGCAGAGGATCAAGCTGATGGTTTCATGCGACCACTGCTCGGTGTTCTCTTCGCCCTGCACGTACGCGGGGTTGAAGTCCTCCTGGATGCCGGTAATACCGAACGCGCACCAGGTGGTGCCGTTTTTGGGTATCTGCTTTTGCGGGTCGGTCCAGCGCGGGTAAACCAGCGTGGCATCCAGTCCGGTCACGCCCCGTATCCAGCGACTGATTAGCCGCTCCAGATCTTCATCGTAGGGCGGAGAATCCCCGACGGGTGTCAGGTACCCCGCCGTAGTGCTGTCGTTACTCAATTGGCGTTCCCCCGTCGAATTCCATCAGCTCGCAATGCGCCTGAACGAACCCGGCACCGTACGCCGTATAAGGGTCGACAAACGTCACGCGATAATCTCGCCCGCGGTAGGTTACGATATCGGCATCTAATCCTGGTTGCCCCTGGGTCAGCCTGAACTGAGTAGCAATAAAGATGGCGCCGTTGATGTTCTGTCCGGCGGCCATGCGCTTCGCTTCAAGCGAACGGTCGACAGTCACCACGCCAGAGAACGGGATATCCTGCGCGGTGTTTACCGGGAAGTTATCCTCATCAACCGTCTGCACCTGCCGGTGACATACCAGCGTCAGATCGACAAAATCCGGGTCTAACAGGACCTCTGTCACATCGAGTAACGGCATTATTTTTTCCTCACGACGTATTGAATCGCACGCAACAGGAAGCCATGAGCATAGAGGGGTTTGTCGCCAGGTATCCCTTCCGCACGCCTACGTTTGAGCGTTTTCTCCGAGAGAGGCGTGAGGCGGTCACCGTCACCGATAACCGCTTTTGAGGCGTCTCGGGCAATTTGCCCTGCGGCTTCAAGATGCCGCTCCGCAAGCGCTGCGTTGCCATCCAGTGCAGCCTGTGCGGCAAGTTTTAACCGAGCGGTGGTTTTATCCCGTGAATCTTCTATACCCATGTCGAGAAAGGGCCTGGGCGGAAGAGTTACGGTTTCGCCGTCGATCTCCACGGTCGCGCCAGTAGATTGCAGATAGCCAATTTCAGCGTTGCTCAGCGGCGAATCTTCACGCGGTGGACCAGCAGGAATACCCACCAGCACATCAGTACCGGAAAGCTTACTCAGCGCATCCAGAACATCAGCGTAATTGTCTGAGCGTATCTTGAGCCCGCTTTTCATTCCGGAGCCCCCAGCTGAATAGCTCCTGCACCAAACAGCATCAGGTATTCCCAGAATTCAGAACCATATCGGGAGTTGTTCCAGAAGCCCGCGTTAGGGTCCAGTGTCGCGCTGGCGTCATAGCTTACCGAAACCTTATCCACTGATTTTGAAGTCTGTACGCCGCTATTTGCGCCACCAGCAGTACCCACTGCCACACCACGCATATCAGCGGCGTAAAGGTACATGTAGTGAGCAACATACAGCCCGACGATGTAGGGAAAGATATCCACGCCAAAGCGCGATTCACTCAACAGGGCATCAGCGAGAGCAAGCCTCGCCTGAATCATGGGGGTTGGGTATTTTGTTTCATCAGCGAACTGTGGGAATGCGGCTCTGAACTGCTCAGGCGTCGGTAGACTTTGATTTCTTGCCATTGGCTGCGGTCTCCGGCAACTGTGCTTCCAGCTCAGCAATGCGAGTATCTTTCTCAACAATCTGCGCTTCCAGCTCAGCAATGCGTGGATCATCAACCACCGCTGGCGCTTCGCCATCTGGCGAGCAATGCGCTTTTACGAACCAGTGCTCTGCCACTGCGTCATCTACATCATGGAAACCTGCAGAGAAGGGGGTGATTTTCGCACCGTCGTTGAAATTGAACGCGGTCAGTACATAGATTTTCTTCATCGGAATTCCTTAGAAAGAAGCCCCTGTGAAGGGGCTGTATCTGGATTAAATACCATCCATGTAGTTCAGGGTTTCCGGGTAAACCGGCTCAACCGCGCCCAGCTTGCCGTAGTAGGTCACCAACTGATACAGGCCGCGATACTGGATCGGGACGCTCTGCAGCGGAACCATCGGGAAGCGCACAAACTTCTTATCGTTGGTGTAGGCCACCATGCGATCTGTGCTACCCACACCGCGACCCTTCATCCATTTAACCGGACGAATGTTCAGCGGCTTGCCGTTCTGGTGATAGGCGATGGTGTTCGTTTCCAGGTAGGTCAGCAGAGACTGGTTGCCCGCGGTGGAAACGATGGTGCTCGCAATAAACGAATACTGTTCAGGCGGGATCAGCAAATCTTCCGGCACTTTGGAGTAAGCGGAACGAGCCCACGCATTGCTCAGTACCTGGTTAATGCTGGCGCGGATTTCGTCGGCAGTGGAGGTCGCCCACGTTTTGGTCGCGTTGGTTGGCGTCACCTGAGACAGGTTAAGCAGACCTTTAGCGCCTTTCGCCGCATCACCGATATAAACCTGCTCATCGGTATCCATGTTCCACTTAAGCTGCATGCCATCGTACTTCTGGGTATCGATAGGACGCCCGACCTGTGCCGCAGCATTCAGTTCGATAACGGTCCAGCCAAGCTCCATGCCCCATAATTCCAGCGGGAAGCCCTTTTTCTCGATATCAACGTTGACACCTGCAATCGCAGTGGCCAGCGGGCTGATCCAGTTTTTACCGTTGGCGTTAGGTGTACCGGCAGCGGCAAAGGTGGTGTTGGTGAAGGAACTGATTTCGTCAGCGATAGAAACGTCTTCACGCAGCTGAATATCACGGCTCCACGTCTGGGAGGTCAGCGGCAGGTTCAGCGTCTGATCGAGGCGCTCCAGCTCGTGAATGAGAAAGGCACCAGAACTGTCGACTGTTGCCTGGTCAAATGTCATTGGCATTTGCGATTTCCTTAAATATTAAAGGCCAGTTCAATGTTGCCGTTGGCATCGCCAGGACCATTGAAATAAGCGTTGGTAAGCTGCACGGTGTTTTCGCCATCAGCAGCAGCCAGGAAGGCACCCAGCGGGCTGGATGATGTCGGTGTGGCCACGCGCATATAAACCTCACCACCAAGCGCCACTGCGCTGGCATCCGCGCCGAGGTTCACTGTCACATAACCACGCTTCATGCAGTCGCCCGCGAAGTTAAAACCAGTACCGATCTGACGTACCTTGTCAGGCTGTGAGGCTGTCGGGTACGGGCGAACATAGATGCCCACCACAACAGCAGCCGTATCATCCGCCTCAATCGGCACAAACTTGCCTGCGGAGAACTTCCCGGCGAGGCCGTATGCGGCGAATGCCTTCGCGCTGTCCAGTGTCTGAGGTTCAACCGTCAGATCCTGCGGACGAGAGATTGCACCGGCGATGCCTGCAGGCATCCGGTAGAGAAATGTGTTGTCCATTGGTTGCCTCGTTAGCGTTTAGCCCAGAGTTCCTTCGCGGCAGCGTTAATCTCCGCGATGGATTTGGTGGTGTTGGAGTTGATAGAGCGGAAGCCGTCAGCGGTTTTGGCTGCGGTATTACGGTTTTTCGCCACTTCAGACACAGCATTGAATGCCATATCAACGGTCGCTTTTTTCAGTTTGCTGATATCGGCATCACCCACGATAGAGCGCACCATCGCCTGATCGGCAGTTGCCAGAACTGAACGCTTGAACGCGGTAGGCTTTGCTGTGGACGGTAACTGAATGCCTGGCTGAATCAGATCGGCACGATACGCGGCATCACCGGTAACAGCCCCTTCCTTTTCGTCCTTCTCTTCGTCATCGTCGTCTGCATCACCTGTTGCAGATGCCGGGGCGAGTTTAGCGACCGCCTCGATCAGCGCTTTACCCCACGCGGGAATTTCTTCTTCAGCATCACCAGTCCCCGGAAGAGCTGGACCCGGCAGCGGGCTTTGCGGTGAGAGATTAATCACCACACCACCCGGCGTAATCGAAGAACTTACGTCGTCATCACCGGTAACGCTTTCCGGCACGTTATCAATAAGATTCGCCATTTCGGCGGCGTCGTTGGTTTTTCGGGCCTTAATCAGCCTGGTTAACCAGTTTTTAGTAGCGCTTGGCATAGCGTCCCCTATTTTGCATCGGATACCAGCCCTGCCATTAGGGACAAGGGCCAGATGGTTTCCGGTTATCGCTGATTGAATCGCGAGACCGGGTGAAATTGATTCATAGTCAGCATCGTATCCACAGCTAACCTCATCATCGCCATCATCAATCGCCTGGAGCCCTTCAGGGCTTTTGACAATGACATCAGCAAGCAGAAGATCGGACTTGCCTCCCTCCCCGCGTCTGACGTTCTGAATGTGCCCGTGAGCCAGCAAGCGCCAGTTATCAGGGGCAACAAAAATAATTTCGCCATTGAAATCACGTGGGTGCCCAATCGTTACAGCCATACCTTCAAAGGACGCCATGGCTCGCTCGCTAAACACCTGCTCAGGTGTCCGCCGTACGATAATTTTCCCGCGCGAATCAGGAATGAGTTCAGGCTCTGGCCGCTCTGTCTTGTCGTATTCCTGCTCTCCAGTACGTCCGATCGGCACATCCTTGAACAGCACAGAACCATCAGCGAGCTGGAAACGAGTATTCCCCAGTCGGGTTTTGAAGAAATATTTCATGAGTTACCTGCTGCTATCAGGCAAGAAAAAAGGCCGCTCATTAGCAACCTTCAGTAAAGGGATAATTGTTCGAAATACCGGGCTATTTAACATAATGGTTCTTACCCGCACCACCGAAAATGGACTGGATTAAAATGTCTCGCTAAAGCCCTGAAACCAGCATTTATCTGGGCAGAAATGAAGACTTTTTGAACACAACATTTTGATAACATTTAGCGGGTATGAAGTTTCGGTCAGAGTCGGGGATGAAAGCTGTATTTTCTTAAGTTATTACCTACAGTTTCGTAATACTCTTTATCACTATTCGTAAAACCTTAGGATTTGCTTCTTGAGCAACAAGAAGTAAGTACCTGGAATGCTCTTCAATAATCTCACCATCAGCACAGGATGGTTCAGTGTAGAAGCCGCTATTACCGTTGTACACGGCAATTCCGTCTTTGTTTAAACCCTCGAAATACGTGTAATAGTTGTGTTTACTCATTTTCTAGGCTCCGGTATCTGAACTTCCGACCAGCATTTGCAGTTGGGCAAACATCCTGCGTGGCCGGTCATTCCGTCGAGTGTTGGCGGGTTATCCCAGCGCACAAACTTATCTTTCATTTTGCGGTGTGATGGCCGGGTGCCAGCCCCTTCAATACGCCACCAGTAACCTTCGGAACCAACGGCCAGCGCTCGCGCCTGAGTCAGTGCGCCTGTAGCGCGTCCAATCTCAGTGCGGGCTATCATTCTGGCCCTGCTGGCTGCAACGTCTCCGGACTGCATGATCATCTCGTAGAGCTGATCCGGTCGCTCACCGTTGATAACGGCCTGTATCGCTCGCTGCTGAATTTCCTTAACCCGGTCTGCGGCTTCTATCGGCAGTGACTTCATCAGCTGAATCTGGCGAAAAACGATATCCTGAGCCACCATCCCGACAGGCGTGTTACCAATCACGTCACGCAGACCAGCGGATATTTCTTCTGAAACAGAGCGCCACTGGCTCCACTCTTCTTTTTCTACCTGGGCGAACATCTTGCGGCCAACCATTTCGGCCCAATCGTCAATTACCCCGGAGTAGTCAACGAGCGTGTTAGCAATGCTGTCAGCGCTTGCCTGTGAACCATCGTAAGAGGCCGTGACGATTTGATTTATCTGGTCGACTATCGCCAGCAGGCTTCTGTGATACTGACGCTCCGATCGTCGGCGGAGGTTCGGTTTCAGATTCAGCCTCCTCCCACTCTTTCGCCGCATTTGCTATATCCTCATCAGAAATTGATGCGCCTACGCCAGTGACGTCAGACATCTCTCTAAGGTCTGTCAGCGCAGCAGCCGGAGACATACCCAACTCACGCACAGCAGTAGCCAGCGCAGTAGTCGTATTGGTCGCTACCGTGGAGCGATCGGTGTCGCTCATCTGCCACAGGGGATTAAACTCAAAGGTGAAATCTTCCGGCAACGGTTCGCCAAACTCCGAGCGATGCAGTACATCGAATAGCAAGCGGATGTGAGGCCGTAAATCTCGCTCCTGAAGCGTGCCAACATCGTCGTAGTAGTTCGCGAGGTCAGCGTCGCCGGTTGAGAACCCCTTCGGCGACTGACGGAACAGACGAACAAGCGGGATGCCAACAGCGCCCGCAATATCCTCTTTAAACTCGCCAAGCAGGTCTGAAAGACCCGCGAAAGAATATGAGTGAGTTTCAAATTCGTCCTCCGAGTCAAACAGAGACATGCCTTCGTTCGTCTGGAACTGGCGGACCATCTCCATATTCTTGATAAGCGCTTCAAATGGCTTACCGCCCACGGCGATGATTTCACGCAGCTTTTTAATCTTTGCTGTTCTCAGGTGCGCCTTGTACGCCAACTGGGCAGCACCAACACTGGTACTGTCATAGGATGTCAAACGGTCGAAAATACGCTCGACTATGGACATGCCCCACTCGTTCTCAGTGATTTTCTGCTGGTAAGGCAGCTTCACACCATCCATACGAATCAGGCGACTGTGATGGACAGTCCACGCCGGAAGCCCCTGCGCTGTCGTCACGATGTCGTAGAACTCAGGCTTACCAAGGTTAGGCCCAAGCGCTTTAATGCGCCTGGTGAGCTGCGGGTTAATCATCCAGCGGTCAAGAACGGCCAGCCCTTTAAAGCTGCCCTTGCCAACCTTGTCCAGAATGAGCGGTGTCAGTGGGGCCTGCCCTTCAATCAGAATCAGCGCCACCGCCCCGCCATACAGACGGGACCACTTCAGCGTTTCGTTGATGCAATCCCACAACTGAAGCTCGTCAAAGCGTGATTCCAGAATGCCACGGCGTTTCGGGTCAATCTCGCTGGTAATGCGCACGCCCTTTTTGGTCATGTCGTCCGCTTTCGAATCGACAGCAGCGCCAATAATCCAGGATGAACGATAAGCCCACTCGATGAGCAGGCGGTTGCGGCTGGTGTAGTTCGCCCTGTAGGTCGATGCGGCATGTTGGTTTGGCTGCTGCATGCCGACACGGGCAATAAAGTTATCGTACGAATCCGCCGTGGCGACTCGTCCTGTTTTCTTCGCCATGGTGATTATTCTCCGGCTTTTTCGGTAGTCGTGGCGGATAGGATAATTTGTTAAAAAATGACCCGATTTAACATAATGACTGTTACCCGCACCAGCCGGATCCCTCCCATGATGAAATGTCCGCCAAAGGCTTATTTATCCGGGATAAGTGGCTAAAAGCGCGTGAATAAAACATGCATAAACAGGGTCAAAAAATGAATAGCGGTAATTTTGCGTGAAACGCTTATTTTCGGGTATTTAGCTGTTTCCCAGCGCTTCCCAGATATCCATTGCCGTATCGGTTGGAGCAAACGCCATGATGAACGCATCGGCCACGTTCGGCGATGGCACATCGCGCTTGGCGAGGTCTTTCTTGCTTTCCACCATCACGCGCCCGTTTTTGTCAAAGTCACGGTGCGGAGTGGTAAGCTCCAGCTTGAGTTTTTCCAGTAGTGGACAGGATGAGTCGATGCTTATCAGCTCATCTACCGGGTACTGCTCACCGTTCTTTACCGCGTTGAAGGTATTACGGAAACGATCCGCTACCAGCCACCAGGCTTGCGCTTTGAGGTTGGCGAAAAAATCCTTGTTCGGGATACCAATGTATTCGTAGTCCGGCTCATTCACACCAGCGCCAGCATTGAACCGCTGATAGTTGATACGGGATGCGTTCATGTTTTCGCGCTTACGATCCTCATTAATTTCAGAGAATTTAGCGCCAGCAGATGCTCCAACGCCGATTGAGTCGTAGACGATATCAGCATCGCGCTCCAGCGCCGCCTGATACGTACGCTGGCAGCTTTTCAGTAATTCGTCTTCTTTCGCTTTCCACTCATCCGCCCAGTACACAACGGAGCCGTGACGATAGACGTTAGCGCACTTATCGGCGCCGCTATCGGCAACGTCGAAACCAATGCGCTTACGCCCGCTCGGTTCGAAATTAAGGACTTTGTGGGCGTCCACAGCTGCCTCAATCCATGACAGCTTGATAATGGCCGCATCATCATCTGACTCTGGCACGCCTTCGTAGACGTGCTTAAACCCATCCGGATCCCGACGTTTGGCGGCTTCGATAACCTTCAGCATGGTGTCGGATAAAAACGGGTTTTCATCGTAGTTGATTTTGCGTATCAGCGTATCCTCTGGCGGATCGACCACAAAGTTACGCCACACGAAATCAGTCACTAGTCCGGGGTTAAAGATAAACCAGCACTCTGAGCCCTCTTTACGGATGGTTGGCTCCAGTATCTTCCACTGGTATTCCGTCAGCGCGTGGGCCTCTTCAAGCCACAGAACGCTGATACCTTCCAGAGACTTAATCTCTTCAATGTTGCGCCAGAGCCCATAGAACACGAATTCAGACCCGGTCACACGGTTAATGATTTTGTTGTTCAGAATGCGGAAACGATGCCGCAGTCCAAAGCGGTCTATCTGAATCTTGAGCAGGGTGTACACCGACTCTTCAATTTTGTTCTGAATCTGACGCGCACAGCAAAAGCGCAGGCTGTATTTATTCGACAGAAATATGGCAATGCCAGCGGCATCCCATGATTTTGACGATGACCGGCCACCATAAAGCACTTTGTTACGCGCCTGCGTAGTCCAGAAGCTACGCAGAACCGGATTCAGTGTCGGTTTGGATGTCAGAGTAGAAGTCATTGAGGTCACGCTCTCCGTTGCCATCATCAATACCTGCATCACGGCGAAGACGATCGGCCTCCAGCGACACCTTATCAGTAGCAGCCTTGCGATAGTCTGTATCAGCAAATATTTTGCCTACTGTCGCCAGCGTGCCGACGATCGACTCAATACGAACGGTGTTGCGCATCATCGCCTTCTCGGCGGCGCTGATATTTTCCATCAACACCTTTCTTTCCTGGTCCCCTTCAGCATCTTCCAACTTGGTCAACCACCGGCCAATATTCTCTGCAGCGACAAGGTTGTTAGCCCGAAGGCGAAATAATTCGTCTTCGAGTGTCAACGCTTTCGCGTCTTCAATGACCTCATCTTTGAGCAGAAGGCGACGGGCGTAACCACCATGCTTTAACGCCTGCTGGTTACCGGGTTGAAATGGGTTAGTCGGCGGATCGGTACGCACCCCGCGTATCGGTTTCGTATCTGGTGGAGGTTCTGCTTTTGGTTGCGTACTTTTTTGCGTACGGCCAGCTCTGGCGGGCTTTTCGCTGGTACGCGCCTTATTCTTTTGCGTACCACTTTTGCGTACCTGCGTACCGGCCTTGCGTACCCACTCAAACTTTTTCGCTCTCTTCCTGATAGCACCTTCAGTAACGCCGTATTTATCGCCTATATCACGGAGACTAAGGACTCCGGCCCGGTATGCCGATTCGATGGCCTCCCAGTCCGGTGTTGCCATAATTTGGTCCTCGCCTTGACATTATCGAGCCACCTCTTGAAGTGGCTCTGTAATGCCTATCGCGCGGTCATTTCTTAACGCTGTCCGGCATCACCGCGCCAACAACGCCAGCCAGTGCTACGCCGCCAGCGATGACAGTTTCTTGAATGCCCGGAGGCAGCTGGTAGCCGAAGACACCGGCAATGACCAGGATAATGCCGCGCCAGGTTGACGGCTCTTTCAGTCGATTAATGAGATAGTTCATAGCTTCCCCGTGTTTACGATAAAAATACTTCTCTCTCTGCCTTGCGGCGATTGGTTAGTCCAGGCATGGCTTTGCCACCTGATTTATTCCAGCGAAGGAACTCATCAGCTGCGCCTTTCACATCACCGGCATTAAGCTTTTTCATCAGCGTTGAGCTGGATAGCGCACGGGTTCCGATGTTGTAGGCTAGAGACACAAGCGCGTCGTACTGGTTCTGGGTAACGGAGACTTTGAGCATCTTGCTCACTGCCTGATCGAAGCTCACAACACCCGTGCGTAACAGTCGCTCTGCTGTCGCGTCGTCAATTTTCATGCCTGGCTTGATTGGTCTTCCGTCAACTTTCCCGGTCCACCCATAACCGATTGTCCACGGGTCGCCGCCAGTACCCGGATCCGGGTATGCGGTTAATCGACACCCTTCAAATCGCTTAATCAGCGCGATGCCGTTATTGCTTATCTGCATTACCGCCTCCAATACCAAACCGGCTGCCGATATATTTCATTGCAAATGCCCTGATAGCATCTACGCCTATAAACCCGACTGCACCACCGATAGAGATTGAGAGAGTTTTAGGGAAGTCGAAGTATTCAAGCGCAGATGCAAACGTCAGCGTCAAACATCCGCAGAGAAATCCCTCAAGCAGCATCTTTTTCCAGCCGCCACCACCATAGGCAATACGTAGTCCGGCCATAATTACAGAGAGAAGCACAGCGCCCAGCGGTGTGTCGCCACGCCACCAGCTCTGCAGCAACTCAAGCAGATCCGGCCAGGATTGAAGATCGTTATGCATTTTCATAGTCTCCACCTCCGATTAAGGTTCGGGGTGCTGTGTGAAGTGAGGGATGGCCGCCAGATGGATTTACGACTAAACACTGAAAGTGAGTGACGTTCTGGCGGCACAAATAAAAAACCCGCTCAAGGCTGGAAGGAATACCAAGGGTAAAATGACGGCGCGGTAGCCGTAAGGGTCCCAAGGTAGAGGGATAGTTTTGGGTATCGCTCTACGACGATGTGACAGGGGTACTGATGCAATGCATCTCGCGAATACCCCTGTCGTATCGCCGGAAAGCAAAAAGCCCAAGGCGTTAACCTCGGGCTTCTAATGATTTTTGCTGCTCAGTTCGCTTTAACGTCCCGAGCCTAACACAATTCAAGCAGTTTCTGGCTCACTTTGCAAGTAAAATCTGTCGCCATTTGTGCCGAATGCATCACACATTGGCGCGTACAGCATCGATTCAGCCAAACTTATCCATGCATCAACTCTTCGTCTGCAGGTCATAAAGCACCAGTCCGGATACTTTTGATTGAGCTCTTCCGCTATGCGGCGTTTGCTTTTCCGCAAGCGGTAATGGTCCACCAGCACACTGTATAAGCCTTTATGTTCATTCGCGATAAGGATGGCACCTAGGACCCGATCAATCAGAAGCCCTTCATCATCAGTGCAGAACGATAGGCCGCTTTTGTTTTTCCCTTCTAAAATTTCACGGAAGAACGCCTCAAGCTCAGGCTTCGAAATGCCTGATTTCTTCATGCGGCGTAAGGCTTCATTGATAGCCGTTTTAGTTATCTTTCCGGAGGCCAGTAACTGGTTAAACATATTGCCGCCGCTACCACCGCCAATATACGACCAGCGGCCCCACATACGCAGCTTTCCCTGTATCCAGATGCTTTCCAGAGTGCGGAGGCGAACCATTTCACCTGATTTACCAACCTCAGAAGGGTTAATCATTTATTCACCTCATTTTTGATGATATGTCCGGGAATAATTTCGAAGGAATTACTGCACTGATTTCCCCAGCAATCCCAACCAGACCAGGACTCACGAGCAAACAACTCCACTCGCTTAACGTCGCCGTAAAGCAACTCCAGCCGGTGGCGAACCTCCCATGGCTTCTCGCTGTGCTCACCGAGACAGGAGTAAACAACCTGTTTAATTGACGCGCTAGCTCTTTCCAACCCGGCGCCACAGGTGGCAATTAGCAGATCTTCAGTATTGGCCCGCGTGTGGTTGCCTCCATTCATACGGGTTTCGCTATTCAACATCGACAGCAGATCATTGAAATCCACCAATTCACCTTCAGTTAGCGCCTTATTGAATCGCCTTTCGGCATGCTGGTTGAGCTTTACCCATGTAAAACCCTTCATGGTGCGAATACGAAAACCCCAGGCTTCAGCCAGCTCGATCGCTTCTTCGGTATGTGTCCCGGTGTACCACATCGCCAGAACGGCATTTTCTGCAGCCAAGCTCCATACAGGGGTACGCTTAAGCTCAGCAAGGCTCATCGTGTCATAGTGGTTAACGGCTGCGCCGTTACTGATTTTGTTGCCATATTGCCAGGGCGGATCGACATATATAAGTTGGTATGTCATGCGACCTCCATAAAAGCGCGAATGAAAGCCGCTGCGGCCTGTGCGTTTATGGCGTTGCCGTAACCCTTCAGGCGGCCGACGCGGTTGCTGCTTGCCACTCTTGCCACCCCGGACTCGACTCGTCCCAGGCGTGCGGTAGCCCCATCAACCAGCGGGAGTGTGCCGGGTTCAACTGGACGCCATTTGCCATCTCGACAAAAGAGCCAGTCCGCATCTCGCCAAAAACCGTTAACCTCAAGGGGCCTGCCGTGTAAGCCTGTCGAGGGAGTTGATCCAGTCTCTCTTTGCCGTCCCGCTGAGCTGTCATTCCAGCCGAATCCTTCCAGTCGCGTGACGTTGGTGTTACCCAGCCCGCCATTCTGGCCGCCCCTCCCAATGTCGATCCCCTGTTCGGCGCATTGGCAGCGGCACCCAGCCCCCTGACCTGGTTGTTGTCGATCGTGGTTGGAGTCGGCCAGCCGGTTAGTGCTGCTGCCATCGAGAATGGCAGGCCGCCCTGCGCGTAGCGCTTTTCCCTCATCACTGCTTCCGTGGTTGGCGTGGGCCACCCAGTAGGCCCGCTCTCTGATGTGCGGCGCGCCGATGCCCGCTGACGTAAACGGCACAAGCCCGAAGGCGTATCCCATTCCTTCCAGGTCAGCTTGTACAAGGTCGAACCATGCGTTTGCGTTACCGCTTGCAACCTGTTCGCCAAAGACATGCTGAGGTCTGCGCTCACTGATGAGATGGAAGAAGTGGGGCCAAAGGTGCCGCTCGTCAGCAAACCCATCTCCTTTGCCTGCCGCGCTGAAAGACTGGCACGGGCAGGAACCAGACCAAACCGGGCGATCGTCAGGCCATCCGGCGAGGCGGAGGGAATGGGACCAGACGCCGATCCCGGCGAAAAAGTGGCACTGGGTAAATCCTCTGAGGTCGTCAGGTGTGACATCTTCAATACTCCGTTCGTCAACTTCGCCAGGTGCGATGTGACCGCCGGCGATAAGATTACGCAGCCACTGTGCTGCAAAGGGATCGATTTCGTTGTAGTAAGCTGCTGGCGTCATTCGCAGGTCTCCCCTAATTCCTGAAGAACCTGCGCCAGCAACTCGCTTTCAGTACCGAATTTCTCTTCCCATGACTTACGACCAGCGTGGATAGCAACACCGTGGCCGCCAGTGCGGTGATGTGCGTGGCAAAGAGGGATTACGTGGAAATTATCAGCGCGGACAGAAAGGCCCGTGCCAGAGCTGCAATGATGGATTTCAGCCGGTGATTCACCGTAATCAAGGTTGCGGCAAACTATGCAGCCAAGAGCGGCTACGCGGCTAAGATGAAGCTTTTCAGCTTTTGTTTTGGATTTGCTCATATCGCACCGCCTTGGCGCGACAGACAAACGGAAACACCGCGCACTAAGGCACGGCGTAAAATGGCGTTGCTGCGTTTTTGCGTCATCACTTTACTCCGGTGATGGCGCCATAGATTCGGTGTTCAGCCGATGTGATTATTATAAATCAGGTTGCTGCATGTGAGCTATCACTTTGGTGACTTTTCCTCGACCTTGCTGTGAACCTCTCGGAGAAAATGTTAACTGCAAATATCGCCATAAAAAACCCGCCGAAGCGGGTTGATTTTTATAGTTTTTTTAGACAAGAGCTTTACATATGGAAAGGAAAATGAGTCGTAATGAACAAAAATCACACAGCTCATGTGAATTCAAAAGAGTCATTTAGATGTGCACTTTTTAATTACATAGAGCCCAACGATAAGCGCGCAGTGACAGCACAATTGTTTGATAGAACCGTCGGACAAGCCCGCCATACTCTTTGAATGTTATCTATAGACAAGTCCAAGATAAAAGATGCCTAAATCATATAATCTAGGCAAATTCATTTTAATTAAACAAGCATTATAAATGTCTTAATTGCCAACACCCTTAAGAAAATCATTATGAAAGAGCATGAACTCATAATCACCTCCTTTTTTTCTAACCAGTTCAATTTCAAAATCTGGCCACGGATATTTACAACGCAAAAAAAGACACTTTGGCTCAATATCAATCACCCCTTGAAGACCAAAAGAAAAACATTCAACAATATTGTGCTCTTTAATTTTGTTCGCTATAACCAACGGACTTAACTTCTTGTTATTAAAGCACAAGTTTAGATATGCACGATTGAAGATCACTTCATTTCCTCGTGAATCACTAGCCATGGTAAACCCTCATTCTTCCCTAAGCAATAGACTTAAAAATCAAGTGGCAGAAGGCTCTGGCGCCTGATGGGTCCCTTTCATAAGAGACAATAGCAGCTTTAATGGAGGAAAGACTTAACTATTTTCAACTTGAAAGTTTTCGAAATAATTTAAACTAAGCCACATCATATTGATAAGCGCGCTACATAAATTTACTTTAATAATTTCATACGACAAATTTCAAATACAGTTGCAACCTCAGTTTTGTATTACATCAGGCGACTGTTGCGCTTCCACAGCCCCTTTACTAACGTCAATCCATGCATCATCAGAAAGAACCTGATACACCAGCTCGCTGTCCATTGCGGCCAGCGCAATACGGAAAACCTTAGCTGTCAGGCTGTCTGCTGACTGTTTATCGTGCGCCGGGTCAGTCAGGAACCCAGTGATGAACGCCCTAAGATCGGCCTGCTCTCTGGTTATGGTTGAATTGATTTTGCTCAAGTTTTCTGTTCTTTTCATAATTTGTTCCTCGCTTGCATTGCGATATCAGGCCAACAAGCGTATGTTTTCCGGCGTCAAGTTTGTGGGCTGTTAGCTCAGTTGGTAGAGCACTGGACTCTTAATCCATTGGTCGCGGGTTCGATCCCCTCACAGCCCACCACTCACTTCTCTGGTTAATTTGCCGCTCATTGGTTGGCTCCTTCAATGGTCTGGAATCCAGCAGCGGTCAGCTCTACACGGTCCCGAACAGGGTTGAGGTAAACGGTCTTGATAAGACCTTTTGACTTCAAACGCCTCGCGACAGCCGAGCATAATGTGTCGGTGGATTCCCACCAGTAGCGATCAAATCGACCACGGAGCATCACTTGACCTTCGCTAATAGCACGAAGAGTATTGAGCTGATAATCGGTTAATTTAGCCATCACTCAGCCTCCCACTTGATGCCAGCGTCATCCAACGCCGCGTTAACTTCTGCCTCGGGGTATGCGTATATGGCGCAGTGCGCCTCAGTGAACTCTCGGCGATGCAAAACGCTTATAGGCTTCGGCAGCTTCACGGTGCGGGACTCTCCATCTATCGGCGGCAGGCCTGGAATCGTCACACCAAACAGCGCCGCCAGTGCGCGATAGTTCTGCTCGCTGTGATAGCGACCTTTGCAGCGGACCAGCTTCTCGGCTGCTGCTTTGGTGGCCTGCGCCTTCTCCAGCGCCTCTACCAGCGTGATACGCTCATCCATAGCCGCGATGATAGATTTACACTCATCAATGCTTAGGGTGATTGTGGCGTTCTCGCCTGATGTCCCCTGAAATTCAAGAGCACCATACAGACGGTGGTTAACCTTATTGCGTAGCTCATGGCTCTGCGCCAGTTCGGTGATATCAGTCATACAGCCTCCCCAAGCACCCAGCGCAGAGCATCAGCGTATTCACCGCTGGCACCTTCAAGGGCTTTCGTGATTTCTTTGCGTGATTTTAGACGTGGCTTAGTTTCGCCAAGCACGGCGCGCTGACGTCTGGCCTTTTCATGGCCGGAAGTCCCAGCGGTTGCAGATTCAATCTCTTTCACTTTTTCCCGCTGCTCTTCGGGTTTAAGAGATGCCAACTGACGCGCCTGGGTAACGGTGACAGTTCCGGACTCAACTGCATCGCGAACTGCCTGGGTGGCATCCAGTAGCGACAACGTTGCGCGTACTGTCTGGACACTCACGCCAAACATCAGTGCTAAATCGTCCTCATCGTGCCCGCGCTCCAGCGCATCAGCCATTTTCTTTGCTCGGCCCAGCGGCGTATCTGCCTGGCGGATTTCGTTAGCACTTACCATCGCCTGCGCCATGCGAATGGCGGAACCACGTTTAGCGACTGCCGGTACCAGTAACGGTTCTTTGCCATCTTTCGACAGACGCTTGTTGGCTTCCAGTGTATGGCGCACACGCTGGCGACCATCAACCACACAAGACAGCCCTGTCTCCGGATCTTTCCAGACGATAATCGGCTCAAGAACGCCCTGGTCCATGATGTTCAGCACCATAGCCTCGCTAATAGGCAGGTGGATACGCTCATCGTAAAGCGGGTGAGTTTTGTCGGTAACCAGATGAAGGTTTTCAGGCTCGAACGTTAAAACGTTCGTCTTGCCACTGGCGCCGTATACCACTTTCGAATCTTTAGCCATTTTTAACCTCGTTTTTATTCACCGCTTCCACCCATTTTTGTTCCAGAGCATGCCTGGCTTTGTTCTTTCCACCAGCCCAGTAACTGTGCTGGACCCGGTAATGGTCATACGGGCATTTCAGGGCGCCAGAGCAAGAGCCAAACGTGTAATCTTTCCAGTGAAACTCAGGTGCCGCGCCGCAATCAGGGCATTTCTGTAATTTCATTGGGCGACTCCGCGACACTCCCTCAGGAGGTTTTCAAACATCATGCGGATACGGTTCGCGCAGCCAAACGGCATGTCGTTAAAGCGCCACAAGGCCGCGCCGTTGCGTAGGCCGCTCTGGACAATCTGACCCGCTCCATGCAACTGGCGAAGCTGGCCATTCACTGACGACATACCGCGACCCAGCGCAGTGGCGATTTCACGCGTAGTCAAATCAGAATTAGCTTTGAGAAATTCGATCATCGTGATTTCACCGTTGTATTGTGTTTTCTTGGATTTGGTTGTTTTCATTAAAACAAACTCCTTAGCCCCTGAAACCCTTAGGAATATCTGCCTGAACCTTGCCGCTAAAACCGAGGTTGCCGCCGGTTGCGAGATTTACCGGGCACAGCTTCAGCGCCAGCTCAGGCCATTTGTTGCGTAATGTCTTCATGGTTTGAACTTTTGGGCACCAGAACTGATCGCGCTGAATGCGCTCAATCATGGTGCGAATTTGGTCGTGGCTACATCCGTGCTCCTGGCGAAGCAGGCGAACCTCGTTAGCCCATGCGACAAAGTTCGGTTCTCTCGGTTTTGCCAGAGAGCCGTCAAATTCGGCGGCGCGTTCGTACATTTCGATGATGGTCGACCAGAACCACATCGCGAGATCGAAGTCATCATCGGTAGCCAGGTTACTGTCTTCGGTAGCATCAGGAATGTTTGCTTCCGGGATGACCGGTTCACGTCCTGACTCAGCAAAGTTATCCACAGGAAGAATCTCTCCCGCGTGGTTTTTATGATCTGTATGTAGTGATCTGCTTTTAAGATCTGTATAGAGATAGGATTCGGCTTGAGAGCCGTTTCCAGGATTCGGCTCTTGGGCCGTTTCCATTCGGCTCTTGGGACGAATGCATTCGGCTTGAGAGCCGTTTCCATTACTTTCAATCACTTGTTTCGATTCGGCTCTTGAGCCGTTTCCATTCGGCTCTTGAGCCGAATCCATATCTTTCAATGGCTTATTTGAATTTCCCCCTTGCGGGAATATTTTGGCGATTAACGCTTCCTGATCGACACGGTAATGCTTCTTCGGCGTGCCGCTTACCTGCCGAAGTTCTTCCTCAATAACCCCCGCCAGGTACTGCTCTGTAATCTTGAACATAGCTTTTCTGACCACATCGCCGTCTTTAGCGCGAATCTCTTTGGCAAGCGCTGCGTGCTCTTTGTAAAACCAGCCATTTTCCAGACTCGACTTGCCCGACCAGAACACCAGCTGATTGAGAATGGCCGCCAGCAAATGCTGCTGCCTGTCTCCTGCAAAGAAATCCAGATACGGTCCGGGGATCGTTATGCAGTTCCCCTGCCCCGACATGGCCTGAACAATTTCAAACACCTGATTGTTCATTCCGAAACCTCATTGTGTAGCCGTAAAAACTCTCTCAATCCCACCCAGCCAACAGCCCCGCAGGCTTTGCGGTAGGAAACATCTTTCTCTGTCGCTGTGAGTACCGTCACCATGTGGCCTTTGTGCCTGTGCTGGAAGCGAGAACCGGCCTTAGGGATGCCAGTGCCTGCACAATCTCCTTCAGACGGCTCATACGCCGGATAAGCCCGTTTCAGGCGAGCAATCAATTCAGCAGCAGACTGGTTACGCATGGTTGAACCTCGCTTAGTGAATCAGCGTGTTACCGGAAGAGCCGCCATCAGCAATCCGGTCAGAGATAGCAATCATTGCGCCGAACAACGCTTCCATTTCGTCGTCGACACGCTGTTTGCGGTGAAGAAGTTCCCTGAAAGTTGCGGAGTAATAACTACGCACTCGCGCCAGTAGCAACGGCGGCATAGCCCGTTCAATCGCGGGGAGAAGCTGCGCAATCTTTTCGATTGATGCAGACGAATCACTTTCAATCCAGCGGTAAATCTTCTGGATATTGCGGCTCAGTGCGTCAGGGTGGCTGTCGTCGTACAGTTCTGGTGTTGTCATACCCATGGAGAAGTAAGCGTCGACAATTGCCGACACAGGCGTTTTACGGCCACCTGGATAAAGCGCCCAGGCATTCATGGCCTCGCGAATGCGTTCATGCCTGATTTTCATGATTCACCTCGGCTGACTGGCGTTGTGGCACGATGACGCCTTCAGGTATTCCACTAATAGGTGTTGGGTGCAGATCTGGACGTAATTCATGGGGTGTGACTTCCCAACCCATTAATTTGCAAATAGGAATGACTCTTTCGGCTGGCATTTTGGCATTTAGCCAGCGGGAAATATTTTGCTGCGTTGTTTCTAACAACAGCGCCAACTCTGACTGAGAAAATTTCTCAGCGATCTTCTTTTTCACATAAACACTCATGGTGCCTCCTCTTCTTGATAAATGGAGTATACACATTATTTGTGTTTTTGAAACTCGTTTTTTGTGTGGAGATAATTACAATTAATTTGAGTAAAATACCCAGCATGAAGATGAAGACTCTCGATATCAGCGCATACCGTATTAAGCGGCTTCTCAGTGAGACTGGATGGAGTCAGGCGGAGCTTGGGAAAAAGGTAGGTGTTTCGCAACAAACAGTTCAGCGCTGGGCTACTGGGAAAGTGAGCCCAAACCCTGACAACTTTGATAGTCTTTCCGAGGTTTCGGGGTATGCACCCTACTGGTTCATGCTCCCGCCAGACGAAGGCGATCAGGTAGTAACTCCAGACGCAATGAAGTTAGGCCCTATACAGTTGGACCTGCTTAAAACCTTCAATGCGTTCCCGGAAGAAGATCAGCAGCAAATGCTGTCTGAAATGAAAGAGCGCAAAGAGACAATGGATAAGACCGTTGCCCGGTGGCTTGCAGCCCAGAAGGGCAATAAAGCTTAAGCGTACCAGGCTGTTTACCCTATGCGTACAGCAATCAAGGAGCAACACAGGGAATGAGTGAATATTTAATCAATGCACTGGTAACGCTCATCGCAGTTATAGCTATAGCGTTGCTGGTTTTTCACTGGTGATTGAAGAAGTTCAGGAGGTTAATCATGGTACATAACTTAATCATCTGGGCTATCTCAGCCTCAGCGTTAGTAACCTTTGTGTATCTCAATGTGATTGGGTGATGTGGTATTACAGTCAATCACCGACGCAATTGAAGAATGAAGCCGCCTTAATCCGGCACGCAGCTGCCTTGAATGCCGCCAAATAGAGCTAAAAACCTTTTAACCCGGCCACCGCGCTGGGTTTTCTTTTTCTAGATACAGGCTATAATCGTCCAGCCCATAGATGGCATATTTCCTACCATTTGTTATTGGCCCCTTCAGGCTCCGACTGCAGGGGCGTTTTTTACCCTACTCCTTCCCGATCGACATCAATCGCTTTATAGCCTCCATCTTACCGGTCTGTCTGCGCATCTCCAGTAGCCTCAAAGTCTCTAATGCCTCCAGCCCCACCAACTTTAGTTCGGCCAGTATTTCTAAATCCTGCATTAGCAAATCGACTTCTTCATTTGTAATTGGCGGTCTCATGCGCTCCCTCCTCTGCGAGGTTTTATTAGTGTATTCGCCCTACTCTTTCGGCAGCATCAGCACGTCGAGCGCCAGCTCTACAGAAAGGTCAACCTGGTCTTCCTGCCACAATACCTGAATCATCTCTATCAGCGCTTCTCTTGACGGTTCGCGCCGCTCTACCAGCAGCTGCATAACCGCCGTCCCGATAACCTGCGCTATCTGCGGGTGCATCTCCGTGAAAAACTCATCCCCGTAGTCCATATCCATACCCTCTTTAGTGTTTTTATGAGCATACCATTTTGCTGCATTAACCGCGTGGATCAAGTACACGCCAACGATAACACCATTTTTGTGTTAATTTAGTTGACAACACTTTTTATGTGTATAAACTCACTTCCATCAACACCAATCAAGGTGCCATAGATAAACGTTCCGCTACCCGGCGATAAGGGTCAACTAGATGAGGTGAATATGGAAAGCACAGACTTGGTAGTAATTAACGGTCAGTTATGCAACAAAGACGTTGCCCTGCTGATTATTGACAAGGTTTTACCTACCGTTCTTGCGGTGGTGGCGGAAAAGGTAAATGAAGGGCGGCATAAGGATGAAGTGAAAGAAGCAGCCACAACCGTAGTTGAGGCCGCTATCTCGGCAATTAGTTTGAAGAGCCTAGTTGCTCCCAAGTCTTGATCGCTTGCGCACTTTCCTCTTCCTCACGCTTTGTAAGCAGATAGAGAAAAGTAGCATTAGAGCGATCGACTTCGGAAAGAAACTCTTCTGGGGTGATTCCCTTGGGTTGAGTTGACTCGTAAATAGCGGCCAAAAGCCAAGCCTTATCTTCCTTATTCATGATTTTCCTTTGCTGGTTGTGTGAGAACTCCAGCATACCACCGAGCCTGAAGTGGTGAAAAGACAGGCGCAAACAACAGGCTTTGCAATGCAGTGAATGCGGCTATGCGCACGCGGCACAGTTAAGCGGTAACACTCGTTTCTAAAAAGAGTGGGGTGGAAAAGAAGCTGTCGATACCAGTTGTTAACTGGCTGGTATCACCGGGAGGCACCCGGCACTGCATTGCAAGGTCTGTTAGGTACTCAACACGCATGAGGGAAAGGAGATGATTCGAGACGAAGACAAGCCAGCATGGCGCCGGTTCTGGTTGAAGGTTGTTCCGTTTTTGGTTGCTGTCGCATCGGTAAGCGTTCAGTGCTGGGGTGCAGTATGAGTAGAAATGGCATTCGTTCACTAGTTATTGTTCTGACCATCTGCCTTGTTGCCTGGTCAGCGACCATTATCAAAATTCTGCATGTTACGGGGGTGTTTAATGGCTAATTTTCTGCAAAGCAACCCGATGGTTAAAGCAGCTCAAAGCAAACTCGCTATTGCGCAATTTATTGGTAACAGTGGCATGTGGTCTGATGCCATGGCATCAATAAAAGATATTCATGAAGCAGCAAAGCACGAAGAAGACCATATGTTTTGTGGTCGTACGGATGCGCTTTCAGGACTTCAATTTCGTGATGTTATTTTAAATTACGACCTGTACGGGGATTTAATTTCCGTCGATGCTGACTTGCTTACAGGGCAATATAAAGTCAATACCGAAGTTTCATTTTAATTATCGAATAAATGAATTAATGCCTTAAATGGCAGGTATCCACACACCTTAATACAGGAATAAATATGGAAACCGAAACACTCCACTGCTACAGCTGCGGCGGCTCCTTTACACGCGAAGAGTTGCAATATCGCCCTTCTGGCCGAGGAGCTTATCGCAAAGTGGCATATTACTGCCCTACCTGTAACGAAAAGGAAAAAAAGAAAGACCAATTAAAGGCTACACAGTCTTTAGTTCGTAAGTCATTACCTTCAAGGCCGGCAAACTTTCAATTACGACCAGCAGCGTGGAATAAATAATTGGAGGACGAAATATGAAAGCTCTCTCTATACGCCAGCCGTGGGCTTGGCTCATCATCAACGGCTACAAAGATATTGAGAACCGAAATTGGGATACGAAATACCGTGGCCCGGTGCTCATTCACGCCTCCAGCAAACGGCCTACTGTGGCCGAGGTGATAAAAGCTCGTAGCATTCTGGAGAGGACGAACGGCCGAGAAGTGGCGCTTATGATGCCTTCCGCCAAAAACTTCCAGCTGGGCGGCATCGTTGGGGTTGTCCGCATCGACGGAACCACCCGATTCAGTGACTCGCCGTGGTTTTTCGGCCCGGTCGGAATTCAGTTGAACTACGCGAAGCCGCTGCGATTCGTACCCATGAAGGGTCGGTTGAGCTTTTTCCATACTGGCCTGCGGCCACACGGTGTTTTCAATTTCCTTGTTCCTGAAGGTTATCAGGATGCGACGGAGGGAACTTTATGAGCTGCGGATATCAAGGTTATGAGTTTGGTGCACATTACCCGGACAGTCTTTGCTGTGATGGCTACCTGTGGGATTGCGACGCATACGAAGATGGCATGCTGACGAATGGCGGGGACATTCCTTGCCCAGTCTGTAACCGTAAGCAATGGCTGGCTTTCTACCGCGATCACATCATTGAGTGCGGAATGATGCAGTCAGAGCGCAAGCATGGGCCTAAAACTGTGAAATACGGGGGTTTCCCTGAGCCCGTGCGTGGTGATGCAAAGGCTATGCGCACCATCCGTCGCTGGCTGCGTCGCGGTTGGTATCAGGGCCGGAAGTTAGATGCGGAAGCGCACAAGGTGACGGCATGAGTTTCTTCGAAATTGACTCACGATTTTTAATCGATACAGCATTTCACCGCCTGGAAATCATCCGTGACGATGGACTGTATCGCCACCTGCGCATGCAGCAGCCGGGAACATCTTGCTACTACTACGACGTGATCACGTGGCCTGGCTATTTGACAGTGACGGGTGACATGGGAACCTGGACCTTCAGCCGCATCGCAGACATGTTTAACTTTTTTGGTGCCTGGGAAGGTGGAATCAATACCCATTATTGGTCTAAAAAGCTGGAAGCTGGCGCAGGCTGTTCGGCGCGCGAAATGCTGGCGAAAGAGTATGACCACGACGCATTCTGCAAAAGCCTGAAAGAGTCTTTGAGTGATTACCTGGATGACGACGAAAGCGCAGAACCAGAAGAAGATGAAGACTGGGACGACGATGACGATACACCAGATAGCGACAAAGCAGTGGTACGCGAAATAGTACGCGCCTTATGCCAGGCTGGCTTCAATGACGAATGGGAGGCTTATCAAGCTGTTTATGATGCTGATTGGCCTGAAAGGTTTAGCGCATGGGATATATGCGACGGCCTGACCTTTAAAACGTATACCAGCCACTTCCGGTGGATTCTATTCGCTATCACTTGGGCAATCAGCAAATACCACAACGCGAAGATTGTTGATAAAGCGATGGGTACGTTTCTGGCTGTTAGAGGCTCTATCACATAAATTGCATGATACGACTGTAGAAACTTAATGATTTCCAATAATCAACATTAAACCGGGGAACTGATTATAGTTTCCCGGCCATGAGGTTATTTATGGCCGATATTACTCAAGAAGATGAATGGGTGATGGAAAAGGGAATTGTAGCGAAGATGTATATGACTCCCCGGCAAATTAAATCTTACCGGGAGGGGAGATGGATCGAGGGCATTCATTACAAGAAGCACCCACCAGATCCAAAAGCTTCAGAAGGAAGGGTGACACTTCTCTACAACTACACCAGGATTAATAGGCTTGTCGGGGAAACATAATGAATATGCCTGCTGGCGTAGAGCTGCATGGGAAAGGAATAAGAATTAGCTTTCTATATCGCGGCATACGTTGCCGCGAAGTTTTGCGGGGCTGGACTGTATCAAATAGCAATATAAAAAAAGCGGGCAATCTCCGTGCTTTAATCATGAGTGAGATTCAGCAAGGTAAATTTTACTATGCAGAACACTTTCCTGAATCAAAGGCGCTTAAAAAATTCACCACAACACAAAAAATTAAAACCTTCGGTGAATTGTGCAAAGTTTATCTTAATGCCAAAAAGCTTGAGGTCTCAGCTGCGTCATACAGAGGTGCAGAATCACGCATAGCAACACTTTGCGCTATCGTCGGAAGCAATACGCATATTGCTGATATTCAGCATACCGACCTTTTGAATTACAGGAACGCGCTATTAACTGGCAACACCTTTAGCGATCACGCACCCTGGCTTAAAAGAAAAGGTCGCGCTGTATCTACGGTCAACGGCCTGATGAACAATCTGACTGCGTTGCTCAAACTGGCGAACCTGAGCGGCTTTATCGAGCATACCCCTCACGAAGGCATAAAGATGCTTAAGCGCTCCAGGAGAGACCCGGATCCACTTCTCCAGAGTGAATTTGAGGGATTTATAAAGGTGCTCTCTCATCGATATGCTTTGCTCTGGACTACGGCTATCTTTACCGGCCTTCGGCATGGCGAGCTTACAGCTTTAGCCTGGGAGGATGTAGATCTTGATAAGGGTGAGCTTCACGTCAGGCGTAATCAGACCAATGAGGGCTTGTTTGTGCCACCCAAAACCGAAGCGGGGATCAGAACTGTAACCCTACTTGAACCTGCGCTGAATGCTCTACGCGAACAATTCAAGCTAACTGGCGCATTAAGCAAAACCGAAATCACTTTCCATCACCGCGAACATGGTTTAACTGAACAACAAAAACTGCGGTTCGTGTTTATCCCGCCCAAAAACTGGCGCGGGGAAACGAAGTATTACGGCTCTCAGTCTCTGGGGTATAGTTGGGAGGCGGGATTAAAGAAGGCGGGAATCAGGAGCAGACGCCCTTACCAGTCGCGCCACACGTTTGCATGTTGGCTTTTAACTGCCGGTGCTAACCCGTCTTTTATCGCCGGACAGATGGGCCACGAGAATGCGAAGATGGTTTACGAAATTTACTCGAAGTGGATCGGAGAGATGGACCGTAACCAGGTGGAAATGCTGAATAGCAGCTTTTCTGACGTTGTGTCCCAAGGGTGCCCCAAACGCAAGGTGGTAGGGATAAAAAGCGTTTAATTTCAGTAAAATAAAATCACTTGCCGGAATATTAACTTTATTCCAACATGAATGCTCACTACGCCGCAACGGCGGCGAAATAAAAAGCAGGAGCGGATATGATTACGCTGTGGGGCAGAAATAACTCGACCAATGTGAAGAAAGTGCGCTGGGTGCTGGAAGAACTCGACCTCCCGTATCAGCAAATTCTGGCAGGCCTGGAGTTCGGTCTGAATCACGATCCGGCCTATCTGGCCATGAATCCCAATGGGCTGGTACCGCTATTGAAAGATGAGACGACCGATATCGTGCTCTGGGAATCAAACACCATTATCCGCTATCTGGCCGCGCAGTATGGTCAGGATCGCCTGTGGGTGGAGTCGCCCGCCGAACGCGCTCAGGGAGAGAAATGGATGGACTGGGCCAACGGTTCGCTCTCGCCGGCCCATCGGCCGATTTTAATGGGGCTGGTGAGAACCCCACCGGAAAAACGCGACCCCGCCGCGATTGAAGCCGGTATTGCCACCTGCGAGACCCTGTTCGCCATTCTCGATGACGAACTGTCGCGCCGTCAGTGGCTATCAGGCGACGCCTTCGGCCTCGGCGACATCGCCGTCGCGCCGTTCATTTATAACCTGCTGGAGACCGTGAAAACCTGGCAACCGCGCCCGCACCTGCAGCGCTGGTATCAGCAGATTAACCAGCGCCAGGCCTGGCGCAACGTGGTGATGATCCCGGTCACCTGATATTAGCCCGCCGGGCTCACCCTCAGCAGCTCGCCGTTGGATTCGTCGGTTAAGACATACAGATAGCCATCGGGTCCAACGCGCACATCGCGGATACGTTTACCGCGATCGCCCAGAATCCGCTCCTGTTCCGTCACCTTATTGCCGTCAACCTTGAGGACAATCAGCGACGTATCCTTCAGCGCGCCGATAAAGAGCCTGTGCTGCCACTGCGGGAAGGTCGGGGCGTTGTAAAACGCCATACCGCTCACCGCTGGCGACTTCGCCCAGACAAACAGCGGCGCTTCGGTTCCCTCCAGCGTTTTGCCTTTGGCCTCCGGGATCGGCAGGCCGCTATAGTTAATGCCGTGCGTCGCCAGCGGCCAGCCGTAGTTTTTCCCTTTTTGCACCAGGTTGATCTCATCCCCGCCGCGCGGGCCGTGTTCATTTAACCACAGCGTATCGCTCCACGGGTTCATCGCCATCCCCTGGGGGTTGCGAATACCGTAAGACCAGATTTCCGGCCTGACGCCAGCCTGGCCGACAAAAGGATTATCGTCCGGGACCTTACCATCAGCCGTTAGCCGCACCACTTTTCCCTGCAGCTTATCGAGATCCTGAGCGGTCGAACGCTGGTTATTCTCCCCGAGACCGATAAACAAATAACCGCGGCCGTCGAACACCAGCCGCCCGCCAAAATGGTTGCCGGTTGAGAGCTTCGGCTGCTGGCGGAAAACCACCTGGAAGTTTTCCAGGCGCTGGAGATCCTCGCTCAGTCGGCCGTAGCCTACGGCGGTCCCGGCCTTGTCGTCACTCCCGCCTTCGGCGTAGCTTAGCCAGACCCGGCGCGACTGGGCGAAATCCGGGGCCAGCGCCACGTCAAGCAGCCCCCCCTGCCCGTTGGCCCAGACCTGCGGTACGCCCGAGATCGCAGGCGCGAGGCCTTTATCCCGCTGCCACAGCCGGAGCTCGCCGCCGCGCAGGGTCATCAGAATGCCCCGATCGTCCGGAAGAAAGGCCAGCGCCCACGGGTGTTCAAGCTGGTTCTGCAGTACCTCTACGCGCTCCCGGGCGGCAAGGGCAGCCGCAGGCAGCAACAGTGCGGTAAGGGCTATCATCAGGGTAATGGTCTGGCGCATGGCATACTCCTTTTGTCAGCAATGCGATAAGGGTAGCCAGCGTGGGAAAACAGGAAGGAATTTTTACATAACATTAATCGGGGGGAGCAGGCTCCCCCCGATCTCAGGCATGAGTAATGGGCTTAGAATCATTCAATTTATGAATATTTAGCCGCAATACCGCCAGGCAGCTTTCCAGCTTATCTACGTCGACAGCGATGTAGGACGGGCAGTCATGATGTCCGCTCAGCAGGCACACCGCCGCGGAAGCGACGGCTTCGCCCGCCAGCCGCAGGGCATCCTTTTCCTCCGGCGCAACGACGTGCTGCAGGCGCGGCGCGTGTTGACGCATTTCATGGCACAGTTCAAACAAGTTATCACGTAGATGGTCGTTTTCGCTGACTGACATATAGCCTTTTGCTTTACGCAGCTGTAAATAAGCATCGAGATCAATGTTGGCATTAATCAGCTTATTCATCAGGTTACGATATAGTCTGTCAACGCTCATCGCGGTTCCTCCTCTGTCGTCCTTTACCACAATCATAATATGGTCATTTTTTGTACAAAACGATGAGGCAGATCAATAATTCTCAGGGCATTAACATCCTTTACAATGTTACAACGAAGCTTAAAATCCCCACCTGCGACATCATCTCCTGAAAGCCAAAAATGTTATACGTTCTCATAAAAGTAAAAATTCCAACCCTGGGATATAAAATCATTTATTGCAGTAATGATCACAAATTAGCGCAATTCACGTTGCCAGAAAATGCCGCCGGGTGTCATATCATCAAATAAAATGTATTACGTATAACATTCAATAAGAACGGCAGGCATATCGATCCTGTTTGTAACCTTTATCTCTATCGCTTGAAGGAACTGAAATGATGACGCCCGGCAAAAGAAACTATATCTTGTTGAGTCTTTTCGATTTCCTCTATCTCTTCGCCTGGTCCTCGACCATGGCGTTCTTTGTGATCTGGACGACTCAGCACCTCGGGATTAGCGCAACGAAAACCGGCCTGCTCTACTCGGTCAACGCCTTTATTGCCCTGCTGATGCAGCCCTTCTTCGGCTTTATTTCCGATAAGTTCGGCCTGAAAAAGCGGCTGATCTGGATCCTGGTCGCCATGCTGCTACCGGTAGGCCCGTTCTTTATTTATTTGTACGCGCCGCTGCTGGTGCACAGCTTCTGGCTGGGTGCGCTGCTTGGCGGGGTATACCTGGGGATGATTTTTAACTCCGGCTGCGGGGTGATTGATTCGTATATTGATAAAATTTCGCGGCGCTACCAGTTCGAATATGGCCGGGTAAGAATGTGGGGATCGTTAGGCTGGGCCGCCGCCGCGTGGATCGTCGGCAAGTATATCGACAGCAATCCGAACCTCGCCTTCTGGCTGGCGAGTATCGCCATTGTGATTGCCGCGCTCTGTTTTATGCTGACCAAAATCGAGCTGACCGAAGCGGAAATGCAGAAAACCAGCGCGCTGAAAGTTTCTCATGCCCTGGAGCTGGCGAAGAACGGCCAGTTCTGGATGCTGCTGGTCTTTACCCTGTTCGTCACGCAAATCTACGACACCTACGATCAGCAGTTTGCCCAGTACTTTTCTCTGCAGTTCCCGACGCCGGAAGAAGGCAATCGCTGGTACGGCATTTTGGCCTCCATTCAGGTATGCGGCGAGACGCTGTTTTTATGCCTGATGCCGTGGTTCGTGAACCGCACCGGCGCGAAATGGGCGCTGATCATCGCCGGACTGATCATGTCGGTGCGTATCGTCGGCTCCGCGATTCCGCTGGGCCCGGTGTGGATCGGCGCGGTCAAAATGATGCATGCGCTGGAAAAACCGCTGATTCTGGTGTCGGTGTTTAAATTTATCGCCGCCAACTTCGACAACAAGCTCTCCTCGACGGTCTACCTGCTGGTGCTGTTCGTCGCCTCCATCGCCACCGCGATTTACTCGCCGCTGGCCGGGTATTTGTACGACACCATCGGCTTCGCGCATACCTATTATATTCTGGGCGGCATCGCCGGGCTGTTTACGCTGATCTCGGTATTTACGCTGCGCGATAATAGAGAACCGACCGCGCCGGGGGCTGCGCCAGGCGCTGGCGTTGCGCAAAGCCATTAATCAAAATTCGCCCGGAAGCCTCTTTCGGGCGAATTAGCGGAAGCTCCACTGCACGCTCATCACAAATATGGCCGGGACGATAATGCCCGTTTCCACGCCGAAATAATCGGTAAAATTGTACTGCAGGCCATGATAAATATAGGGAGAGAAACCGACGCCGGTGATTTTCTTCGCCGTTCGATAGGTGCCTGAATCCCCGCAATCGCGAAAGGCTTTAAAGAAAAACTCGCCGGTATAGGCATAGACGCCCTTGAACGTCCAGCCGCTTGCCCCCGCGTACCAGTCTCTCCTAGCTCCTAAAGAGAGGCAGCGGTCGGCAAAGCTATTCTTCATAGTGCCGGCCAACAGGCTGTACTTTGAATCCGCAGACAGCTTGCGCTCAACGGAAAAAAATTGGTTATTGAATTTTTCGTTATATTGACCGTGATTGCCGGTCATGTGATAAACAAAGGAACCGGTATTGACCGAATATAACGCCATCTCGTTGGCATAAACGGGCGTCGCGCCAATCATGGCCAGCGCGCAGACGAAACCACCCAATTTTTTAAACATGGGAAACCTGATAAAAATAAAGACTGAAAGCAGCGGCTATTTTACCGCTTCAGGTTAAACCAGCTCTAAACCGACTTCCCCGGGTTGCAAGATAAAAGATGAATAACTCCCTTATTTTGATTAACAATCTGGATAATCATCCCGATAAAAAGAAACACGGACATCGCCAGGCTAACAAGAAAAGGAGTATAAACTTTCCGCCGATCTCTGTAGAATCCCTGCCCTGACCATCCCAATAATTGAACACTTTTTAAGCTATGAGCAATGTCACCCCTCAGCCGAAGATCGGCTTTGTCTCTCTGGGCTGCCCGAAAAACCTCGTGGACTCAGAACGTATCCTGACTGAACTGCGTACCGAAGGATATGACGTGGTTCCCTCCTACGATAACGCTGATATGGTTATCGTTAACACCTGCGGCTTTATCGATAGCGCCGTGCAGGAGTCGCTGGAAGCGATTGGCGAAGCGTTGAAAGAAAACGGCAAAGTGATCGTCACCGGCTGCCTGGGCGCAAAAGAAGATCAGATCCGCGAAGTGCATCCGAAGGTGCTGGAAATTACCGGCCCGCACAGCTATGAACAGGTGCTGGAACACGTCCACCACTACGCGCCGAAGCCTAAACACAACCCGTTCCTCAGCCTGGTGCCGGAACAGGGCGTGAAGCTGACGCCGCGTCATTACGCTTACTTAAAAATTTCCGAAGGCTGCAACCATCGCTGCACCTTCTGCATCATCCCGTCAATGCGCGGCGATCTGGTCAGCCGTCCGATTGGCGAAGTGCTGGCGGAAGCCAAACGCCTGGCCGACGCCGGCGTCAAAGAGCTGCTGGTGATCTCTCAGGACACCTCCGCCTACGGCGTTGACGTCAAACATCGCAGCGGTTTCCACAACGGTATGCCGGTCAAAACCAGTATGGTTAGCCTGTGCGAAGAGCTGGCGAAGCTCGGAATCTGGGTGCGCCTGCACTACGTCTATCCGTACCCGCACGTCGATGATGTGATCCCGCTGATGGCGGAAGGCAAAATTCTGCCCTACCTCGATATTCCGCTGCAGCACGCCAGCCCGCGTATTCTCAAGATGATGAAGCGTCCGGGCTCCGCCGACCGCCAGCTGGCGCGCATCAAGCAGTGGCGCGAAGTCTGCCCGGAACTCACCCTGCGCTCGACCTTTATCGTCGGCTTCCCGGGTGAAACGGAAGACGATTTCCAGATGCTGCTCGACTTCCTGAAAGAAGCCCGCCTCGACCGCGTCGGCTGCTTCAAGTACAGCCCGGTTGAAGGCGCGACCGCCAACGAACTGGCGGATCAGGTGCCGGAAGAGGTGAAAGAAGAGCGCTGGAACCGCTTTATGCAGCTGCAGCAGCAGATCTCCGCCGAGCGCCTGCTGGAGAAAGTCGGTCGTGAAATTATGGTGCTGATCGACGAAGTGGATGAAGAAGGGGCAATTGGCCGCAGCATGGCCGATGCGCCGGAAATCGACGGCGCGGTCTACCTGAACGGTGAGAGTAAAGTCAAACCGGGCGACGTTGTGCGGGTGAAAGTCGAACACGCCGACGAATACGATCTGTGGGGCAGCCGGGTTTAATTCCGCCCGCTTAACCTATCCCGGATGACGGCGCTCGCGCGCCTTATCCGGGCGACAAAACCGCACAGGATTAACGTGCGGAGTGCTTTCCCGGACACCTGTCCGGGCTGCACAATCCTCGAACGCCTACCCTTTTATCCTCGGATCCAGCGCATCGCGCAGGCCGTCACCCAGCAGGTTAAACGCCAGCACCGTCAGAAAAATCGCGATTGCCGGGAACAGCGCCACGTGCGGCGCCATCACCATATCCGCCCGCGCCTCGTTGAGCATCGCCCCCCACTCCGGCGTCGGCGGCTGCGCGCCAAGCCCCAGAAATGACAGGCTGGCAGCGGAGATAATCGACACCCCGATACGCATCGTAAAGTAGACCACAATCGATGATACCGTTCCGGGTAATATATGATTAAACAGGATGGTAGCATCGCTGGCGCCGATGCTGCGCGCCGACTCAATAAAGGTCTGCTGCTTAAGCACCAGGGTATTGCCGCGCACCAGACGCGCAAAAGCCGGGATCGAAAAGATCGCCACCGCGATGATGACGTTCGACATCCCGCTCCCCATTACCGCCACGACCGCAATTGCCAGCAAAATCCCCGGGAAAGCGAACAGCACGTCGCAGATACGCATAATGATGCGATCCCACCAGCCTTCGTAATACCCGGCCAGTAGCCCAAGTACGGTGCCGATGGCCGCGCCGATGAATACCGCCAGTACCCCGGCGGCCAGCGAGATCTGCGCACCGACCAGCACCCGACTAAAGATATCCCGCCCCAGCGAATCAACGCCGAACCAGTGCATCATTGACGGGCCGTCGTTGAGCCGGTCGTAATCAAAATAGTTTTCCGCGTCGAACGGCGCAATCCACGGCGCCACAATCGCCACCGCAATCAGCAGCAGAACAAATACCCCCGCCCCCATCGCCACCGGCTGACCGCGAAACCGCCGCCAGAACTCGTGCCACGGGGTACGTATCTGCCCGGGTTTAATCCCCGGCATCGCGTTGATAGCCGCTTGTCTTCTCCAGTTGAGCAATCGCACCTTACTTGTACCTGATAGCCGGATTAATGGCGGCATACAGCACGTCCACCACTAAATTAATAAGAATAAACTCCAGCGAAAACAGGAGAACTTCCGCCTGAATCACCGGATAGTCGCGCATCTCCACCGAGTCCACCAGCAGACGCCCGAGGCCTGGCCAGTTGAAGACCTTCTCCACCACGATTGAACCGCCGAGCAAAAAGCCGAACTGCAGCCCCATCATGGTCACCACCGGGATCATCGCGTTGCGCAGGCCGTGCTTGAGCACCACCAGCGTTTCGCTGACGCCTTTCGCCCGCGCGGTACGCATGTAATCTTCATGCAGGACATCGACGAACGAGGCGCGGGTAAAGCGCGCCATCACCGCCGCCACCGCCGCGCCCAGGGTCAGCGAAGGCAGAATATAGTGGCGCCAGCTGTCGGCGCCCACCGTCGGCAGCCAGCCCAGCTCAACGGAAAAGACCTGCATCAGCAGCATGCCGAGCGCGAACGCCGGGAACGAGATGCCGGTGACCGCCAGCGCCATTCCCAGGCGATCCGGCCAGCGGTTGCGCCAGACTGCCGCCACGATCCCCGCCGCCATACCGAAGATCACCGCCCAGCTCATGCTGGCGAGCGTTAACCAGAACGTGGGCATGAAACGGCTGGCGATTTCGCTGCTTACCGGGCGACGCGAGGCCATCGAGGTACCGAAATCCCCCTGCACAATATTGCTGATATAGTGCCAGAACTGCACGTGCAGCGGCCGATCGAGCCCCAGCTGCTGGCGCACCATTCCCACCACCTGAGCATCGGCTTCCGGCCCGGCAATCAGCCGCGCCGGGTCCCCGGGCAGCATATGCACGAACAGAAACACCAGCACCGCCACAATCAGCAGCGTGGGGATCAGTCCCAGCAGGCGTTTAATCACATAATTGAGCATGCTTCTCCTTGCGCGAAGTCCCCGCAGCCTGCGCCCGGGGACCCGCAGCTATCTACTTAAGATCCGCCTGTTCAAAGCTAAATCCGGTATCCGGCTGGATATAGAATCCGGTCAGATTTTTACTGTGCGCCGAGACCAGTTTCTCTACCACCAGCGGCACCCACGGCGACTCTTTCCAGATAGTATCCTGCGCGTCTTTATACAGCCGCGTTTTTTCCTGCGCATCGGTGGTTTTCAGCGCGTCGTTGAGGTCTTTATCCACCTGGGGATTGCTATAGAAAGCCGTATTGAACAGGGTCGGCGGCCAGTTCTGCGACGCGAACAGCGGCGACAGCGCCCAGTCCGCTTCTCCGGTCGACGCCGACCAGCCGGTATAGAACATGCGTACGCCGCTCTCTTTCTGCCCCTTACCTTCCACTTCCGCCGCGCGCTGGCCCGCATCCATCGCCGTCAGCTGCGCCTTAATGCCCACCTGCGCCAGCTGCTGCTGGGTAAATTGCAGCACTTTCTGCGCCGTGCTGTGGTTGTGCGACGACCACAGCGTGGTGCTAAATCCATTCGGATAGCCCGCCTCTTTCAGCAGCTCGCGGGCCTTCGCCGGATCGTACGGCCAGGCGCTGTAGCTTTCAGCGTAGGCAATTGACGGCGGCACCACGCCGGTCGCCGGGGTGGCATAGCCCGCAAAGGCGACTTTTACCAGCGCCTGACGGTTAATGGCGTAGTTAATCGCCTCGCGCACTTTGGGGTTATCAAACGGCTTCTGCGTCACGTTCATGCTGATATAGCGCTGCATGATCGACGGGCTGGCCACCAGCTCCAGCTTGCTGTTTTTCGCCAGCAGCGGCGCCTGCTCGTAAGGGATCGGGAACGCAAACTGCGCTTCGCCGGTCTGCAGCATCGCCGCGCGGGTATTGTTATCCACGACCGGACGCCAGGTGATGGAGTCCAGCTTCGGCAGCCCCGGCTGCCAGTAACCGGCGAACTTCTTCACTTTAACGAAGTCGGTCTGATTCCAGGTGTCGAGCTGGTACGGGCCGGTGCCAACCGGATGGAAACCAATCTCTTTACCATATTTCTTCAGCGCCGCCGGAGAAATCATCGCCGTCGCCGGGTGGGCCAGGATATTGATAAACGCCGAGAAAGGCTGTTTGAGAGTAATTTTCACCGTTGTCGGGTCAACCGCCTCGGTGCTGGCGATATTTTTATACAGGTTATAGCGCTTGAGATGATTTTCCGGATTGCTGGCGCGATCGAGGTTGGCCTTAACCGCTTCGGCATTAAACTCGGTTCCGTCCTGGAACTTCACCCCCGGATGTAGCTTAATGGTATACACCAGGCCGTCCGGGGAAACGGTATAGCTTTCCGCCAGCACGTTTTGCAATTTCATCTCTTTATCAAGGCCGAACAGCCCCTGATAGAAGGACTTCGCGACGGCCTGCGACAGCGTGTCGTTAGCATCATACGGGTCGAGGGTCGTAAAGTTAGAGCCGACCGCCACCACCACATCTTTTGCGGCAAAGGCCGGAGCCGCTGTCAGCGCCGAAGCGACGCCCAGCGCCAACAGCCATTTGCCTGAAACGCGTTGAGTCATGTTGTTCTCCTGAAATGCTGCATTATTGGTGTCGTTGTTAGCGCGCCAGCACGTCGGCGGCGGGCTCTCTGGCGACAAAGTGCCCCGGTCCCACCTGCTGTAACGGCGTACTGATCCCCTCTTCGCCCCGCTTGAAGATGTTGCCCGGCAGCTCGTCTGAGAGCAGCACGCGCTGCGGACGACGATGCGCAGGATCGGCCACCGGAACGGCGGCCATCAGTTTACGGGTATAGGGGTGCTGCGGGTTTTCAAACACGGCGCGGCGCGGGCCGATCTCGACAATGCGCCCGCGATACATCACCGCCACGCGGTGGCTGATGCGCTCAACCACCGCCATGTCATGGGAGATAAACAGAAATGCGATACCCATCTCACGCTGTAGATCGAGCATCAGATTGATAATTTGCGCGCGAATCGACACATCAAGCGCCGATACCGACTCATCGGCAATCACCACTTTCGGATTGAGCGCCAGCGCGCGGGCAATACAGATGCGCTGCCGCTGGCCGCCGGAAAACTCGTGCGGATAGCGCCACGCATGCTCCGGCTCCAGCCCGACGCGTTCCAGCAGCCAGCTGACCCGCTCACGAGCGGCATCGCCCTCCAGCAGCCGATGCACGCGCAGCGGTTCCATAATCGAATAGCCCACCGTTTGCCGTGGGTCGAGGGAGGCGTAGGGGTCCTGAAAGATAAACTGGATATCGCGGCGCAGCGCCTGAAGCTTACTGCCCGTCAGCGTATCAATCCGCTGGCCGTTGAAGGTGATGCTGCCGCCCTGAGTTTCCACCAGCCGCAACAGCGCCCGGCCGGTCGTTGATTTACCGCAGCCGGACTCCCCCACCAGGCTCAGGGTTTCGCCGGGCCATAAATCAAAGCTGACCTTTTCGACCGCATGCACCTCGCGGGTAATGCGGTTGAGAATACCGCTACGCAGCGGGAAGCGCGCCACCAGATCGCGAACTTTCAGGATCGGTTCCCCGGGCACAACGGTGTTCTGCCCCTCCGGCGACGGGCTCTGGTTTAACAGCGGGAAGCGGCGCGGCAGTGAAGTGCCGCGCATTGCCCCCAGCCGCGGCACCGCGGCCAGCAGCGCCTGAGTATACGGGTGCTTCGGGGCGCGGAAAATCTCCTCCACGCTGCCGGTTTCCACCGCTTCGCCGCGATACATCACCAGCACGCGGTCGGCGATATCGGCGACCACGCCCATATCGTGGGTAATAAAGATAACACCCATCGCCATCTCTTTTTGCAGGACGGCGATCAGCTGTAAAATCTGCGCCTGGATAGTCACGTCCAGCGCGGTGGTCGGTTCATCGGCAATCAGCACAGCCGGTCGGCAGGAGAGCGCCATGGCGATCATCACCCGCTGACGCATCCCGCCGGAAAGCTGATGAGGATAGCGCGAGAGCATGGCTTCCGCTTCCGGAATGCGCACCTGATCGAGCATTTTCTTCGCTTCGCGCAGGGCCTCATCATGCTTCAGCCCCTGGTGTAAGCGGATAGATTCGGCAATCTGTTCACCGATGGTGAAGACCGGATTCAGCGACGTCATCGGCTCCTGGAAGATCATCGCCATATCCGCGCCGCGCACGCCGCGCATCTCGGTTTCAGACTGTTCGCTCAGCTCAATCACCTGCCGGCTGCGACGACGCAGCAGCAGCGCATCGCTGCGCACTTCGCTGACCGCCTGGTCGAGCAGGCGCATCAGCGCCAGGGACGTCACCGACTTCCCGGAGCCGGACTCGCCGACAATCGCCAGCGTCTCGCCGCGCCGCAGGGTAAACGACAGGTCGCGGACGGCGGAAAAAGCCTGCTGCTGCTGCTGATTGAACACGACGTTCAGGCCGCGCACCTGCAGAACATCATCGGCATCGATTTCTTGACTATGCGGCAACGCCCTTTCCTCTTATTCGCGATAAATACCAATCGTGGGCGTATCGCCCGCATAACACCAGGCCCGGTACATGCCTTCGCTATTAAACGGCAGCGCCACGTTGCCTTCTCTGTCGATGGCGATCAGGCCGCCGCTGCCGCCCAGCGCCGGAAGTTTCTCCATCACCACCCTTTCACAGGCCTCCTGCAGGCTGAGCTGGCTATACTCCATCAGCGCCGAAATATCGTAGGCCGCGAGCGTACGTATAAACACTTCGCCGGTACCGGTACAGGAAACGGCGACGCTGGCGTTATTGGCATAGCAGCCCGCACCGGGCAGCGGGCTGTCGCCGACGCGTCCCGGTAGCTTATTGGACATGCCGCCGGTGGAGGTCGCCGCCGCGAGGTTGCCCGCCAGATCCATCGCGACCGCACCGACGGTGCCCATTTTGTGCCGTTCATCCAGCGGCGCGGCGTGGTGATCGAGCACGATATCGTCGCCCTCCTGCGCCTGACGCAGCTGCAGCAAACGCTCGGGAGTCGAAAACAGGCTGTTATCGACCCGCGCCATACCGCGGGAAGCGGCAAACGCTTCCGCCCCCTCGCCAATCAACAGCACGTGCGGGCTTTGCTCCAGCACCAGACGCGCCGCCAGCACCGGATTGCGTAAATGCTGAACCCCGGCCACGGCCCCCGCCTGTAAGCTGTAACCATCCATCACGCAGGCATCGAGCTCATGGCGGGAATCGCGGGTAAATACCGAGCCAATACCGGCGTTAAATAACGGGCACTCCTCCAGCAGCCGGACCGCTTCGGTGACCGTATCCAGCGCGCTGGCCCCGGCAGCCAGCATTTTTTGTCCACTATCGACAATCGCCGACAGCGCCGCCACGTACTCCCGCTCGCGCGCCGGCGTCATCTGCGCGCGGCTAATCGCCCCGGCCCCGCCGTGAATTGCTATAACCGCCTTACCCATTGCGCCATTCCTTAACGATAAAGTGTATAAATATCATTATCGTGCTGACTGTCCTATACAATTTTTGAATATAGAAAGAGCGGACGGTGATGTAAAGCTTGTCGCCAGATGGGTTATAGCCCGTCTCTCTTTTCTGCCATAATAGGCGTTTTCGATGTTTGCCCGCAGGAGAAACCCATGGATTTTACCGCCGGACTGATGCCGCTCGACACAGCCCTGACCCAGATGCTCACTCGTATTACGCCGCTGAATGCGACGGATACCGTACCGCTGTTGCAGGCCTTTTCGCGCGTGATCGCCCATGATCTCGTTTCGCCGCTTAACGTTCCCGGTTTTGATAACTCGGCGATGGACGGCTACGCCGTGCGCCTGGCGGATCTCACCGACGGCGCAGCGCTGCCGGTGGCCGGCAAGGCCTTCGCCGGTCAACCCTTTGACGGCGTCTGGCCCGCGGGCACCTGTATCCGCATTATGACCGGCGCGCCGGTGCCGGAAGGCTGCGACGCGGTGGTGATGCAGGAGCAGGCCGAACAAACCGATGAGGGTATCCGCTTCCTCGCCCCGGTGAAAAACGGGCAGAATATTCGTCGTCTTGGCGAAGACATCGCCCACGGCGCGGTCGTCTTCCCCGCAGGTACCCGCCTGACCGCCGCCGAGCTGCCGGTCATCGCCTCGCTGGGGATTGCCGAGGTTGAGGTGGTGCGTAAAGTGCGGGTGGCGGTCTTCTCCACCGGCGATGAGCTCCAGCTACCGGGCCAGCCGCTGGCCGACGGGCAAATTTACGATACCAACCGCCTGGCGGTGCACCTGATGCTGCAGGAGCTGGGCTGCGAGGTCATTAACCTCGGCATTATTCCCGACGACCCGGCTAAACTGCGCGAAGCCTTTATTCAGGCTGACCAGCAGGCCGACGTGGTGATTAGCTCCGGCGGCGTTTCCGTCGGCGAGGCGGACTACACCAAAGCGATCCTCGAAGAGCTGGGGGAAATCGGCTTCTGGAAGCTGGCGATTAAGCCGGGTAAACCTTTCGCTTTCGGCAAGCTCAACCACAGCTGGTTCTGCGGCCTGCCCGGCAACCCGGTTTCCGCAACGCTGACCTTCTACCAATTGGTTCAGCCGCTGCTGGCGAAGCTGTCCGGCAACGTCGGGCAAGCTCAGCCGATGCGCCTGCGCGTTCGCGCCGCCTCCGGCCTGAAGAAATCGCCGGGCCGCCTCGATTTTCAGCGCGGCGTGCTGCAGCGCGGTCCCGACGGCGAGCTGGTGGTTAGCAGCACCGGTCACCAGGGCTCGCATATCTTCAGTTCATTCAGCCTCGGCAACTGCTTTATCGTTCTCGAACGCGAGCGCGGCAACGTGGAAGCGGGCGAATGGGTGGAAGTCGAGCCGTTTAATCATCTGTTCGGAGGGCTGTAATGGGCATGGAGCTGAGCGATGCGGAGATGCTGCGCTATAACCGGCAGATTATTCTCCGCGATTTCGATTTTGACGGTCAGGAGCAGCTGAAAGCCTCCCGTGTGCTGGTCGTCGGCCTCGGCGGGCTGGGCTGCGCCGCCGCGCAGTATCTGGCGGCGGCAGGCGTGGGCCAGCTAACCCTGCTCGATTTCGACACCGTCTCGCTCTCCAACCTTCAGCGCCAGACGCTGCACAGCGACGACACCATCGGCCAGCCGAAGGTCGACTCCGCCCGCGCCGCGCTGGCGCGGATTAATCCCCACGTTCAGCTCACGGCGCTCAACGCGCGGTTGGAAGACGAGGCGCTGGCGGCGCAAATCGCCGCCCACGATCTGGTGCTCGACTGTACCGACAACGTCGCGATCCGTAACCAGCTCAACGCCGGATGTTTCCGCCATAAAACGCCGCTGGTCTCCGGCGCGGCGATTCGCATGGAAGGGCAAATCAGCGTCTTTACGTATCAGGAAGATGAACCCTGCTACCGCTGCCTGAGCCGCCTGTTTGGCGAAAACGCCCTCACCTGCGTCGAAGCCGGCGTCATGGCGCCGCTGGTCGGCACCATCGGTTCGCTGCAGGCGATGGAAGCGATTAAGCTGCTGGCCCGCTACGGTAGCCCGGCAACGGGAAAAATCGTCATGTACGACGCCATGCGCTGCCAGTTCCGCGAAATGAGGCTGCCTCGTAACCCTCACTGCGAGGTGTGCGGTACGCCCTGATCCTTTTCCGGCGGCGCTGTCGCCGGATGTTTTGTGACCCGCAGCGGCATTTTAACCTTCATTCTCCTTCCTCTTTCTGCTTGTTGATTTATATCAATACAACTTTCATTCGAAAGTAATTTAATCTTCATATGCAAATGAGAGGGTGAATCATGATCTTCAACATTCAGCGTTATTCAACCCATGACGGCCCGGGGATCCGCACTGTTGTCTTCCTCAAAGGGTGTTCGCTGGGCTGCCGCTGGTGCCAGAATCCGGAAAGCCGCGCCCGCACGGCGGATTTGCTGTATGACGCCCGCCTTTGCCTGGACGGCTGCGACCTCTGCCAGCAGGCTGCGCCGGAGGTGATTACCCGCAAGCTGGACGGTCTGATTATCCACCGCGAAAAGCTCACCGATGCGCATATCGGCAAATTGCGCGACTGCTGCCCGAGCACGGCATTAACCGTGTGCGGCGAAGAGAAAAGCGTCGAAGAGATTATGGCCACGGTGCTGCGCGACAAACCGTTTTACGACCGCAGCGGCGGCGGCGTCACGCTTTCCGGCGGCGAGCCGTTTATGAATCCCGAACTGGCCCGACAGCTGTTTGAGGCCAGCCACAACGCGGGGATCCACACCGCGGTCGAAACCTGCCTGCACGTGCCGTGGAAATACGTCGAACCCGCTTTGCCGTTTATCGACCTGTTTCTCGCCGACCTCAAGCACGTCAACGAAGCGATTTTTCAGCAGTGGACGGACGGCAGCGCCCGCCGGGTGCTGGATAACCTGCAGCGCGTCGCGCAGGCCGGAAAGAAAATCATCATTCGCGTGCCGCTGATCCAGGGCTTTAACGCCAACGAAAGCGATATTGCCGCCATTACCGATTTTGCCGCTGACCGTTTACAGGTTGGCGAGATCCACTTCCTGCCTTACCACACCTTAGGCATGAATAAATACCAATTACTCAGTCAGCCCTATACCGCTCCGGATAAACCGCTTGCTGCACCCGAGCTGCTCGCCTTCGCGCAGCGCTATGCTCAGAGCAAAGGTTTAACGGCGACTCTACGAGGATAACCTTATGACAACGTTGAAACTGGACACTCTGAGCCCGCGCATTCAGGCGCATAAAATGGCGCTGGTGCATATCGTTAAGCCGCCGGTTTGTACCGAGCGCGCCCTGCACTATACCGAAGCCTATCAGCAGCACCTGGATAAGCCGATCCCGGTACGCCGCGCGCTGGCGCTGGCTCATCACCTGGCGGAACGCACGATCTGGATTAAGCACGATGAACTGATCGTCGGCAACCAGGCCAGCGAAGTTCGCGCGGCGCCTATCTTCCCGGAATACACCGTTAGCTGGATCGAAAAAGAGATCGACGACCTCGCCGATCGCCCCGGCGCCGGGTTTGCCGTTAGCGAAGAGAACAAACGCGTGCTCCACGAAGTGTGCCCGTGGTGGCGCGGTCAAACCGTACAGGATCGCTGCTACGGCATGTTTACCGACGAGCAAAAAGCGCTGCTGGCGACCGGCATTATCAAAGCCGAAGGCAATATGACCTCCGGCGACGCTCACCTTGCGGTTAACTATCCGCTGCTGCTGGAAAAAGGCCTCGACGGCATGCGGGCGAAAGTCGCCGAGCGCCGTTCGCGCATTAACCTGACAGTGCTGGAAGATCTGCACGGCGAGCAGTTCCTTAAAGCCATTGATATCGTGCTGGAAGCGGTCAGCGACCACTGTAAGCGCTATGCCGGGCTGGCGCGCAATATGGCCGCGACGGAGAGCCGCGAATCCCGCCGCGACGAGCTGCTGGCGATAGCCGAAAACTGCGATATTATCGCCCACGAGCCACCGAAAACCTTCTGGCAGGCGCTGCAGCTGTGCTATTTCATCCAGCTGATTCTGCAGATCGAATCCAACGGTCACTCGGTCTCTTTCGGCCGTATGGACCAGTATCTCTACCCTTACTATCGCCGCGACGTTGAGCTGGCGCAATCATTGGATCGCGAACACGCCATCGAGCTGCTGCACTGCTGCTGGCTGAAGCTGCTGGAAGTGAACAAAATTCGCTCCGGCTCGCACTCTAAGGCTTCCGCCGGTAGCCCGCTGTACCAGAACGTCACCATCGGCGGCCAGAATCTGGTGGACGGCAACGCGCAGGACGCGGTGAACCCGCTCTCCTACGCCATCCTGGAATCCTGCGGTCGGCTGCGTTCGACTCAGCCTAACCTCAGCGTGCGCTATCACGCGGGCATGAGCAACGACTTCCTCGACGCCTGCGTGCAGGTGATCCGCTGCGGCTTCGGCATGCCGGCGTTCAACAACGATGAAATCGTCATCCCGGAATTTATCAAGCTGGGGATTGAGCCGCAGGACGCGTACGACTATGCCGCTATCGGCTGCATCGAAACCGCCGTCGGCGGTAAATGGGGCTATCGCTGCACCGGGATGAGCTTTATCAACTTCGCCCGCGTCATGCTGGCAACCCTGGAAGGCGGCCGCGACGCCACCAGCGGCCAGGTTTTCCTGCCGCAGGAACATGCGCTGTCAAAAGGCAACTTCGACAACTTTGAACAGGTTCTGGCCGACTGGGATACGCAGATCCGCTACTACACGCGCAAATCTATCGAGATTGAGTACGTGGTCGACACCATGCTGGAAGAGAACGTGCACGATATTCTCTGCTCGGCGCTGGTCGATGACTGCATCGAGCGCGCGAAGAGCATCAAGCAGGGCGGCGCGAAGTATGACTGGGTTTCCGGTCTGCAGGTCGGCATCGCTAACCTCGGCAACAGCCTGGCGGCGGTGAAGAAGCTGGTGTTCGATCAGGGCGTTATTGGTCAGCAGGAGCTGGCAAAGGCGCTGGCTGAAGACTTCGAAGGCCTGACCCACGAGCAGCTGCGCCAGCGCTTAATCAACGGCGCGCCGAAATACGGTAACGATGAAGACAGCGTGGATATGCTGCTGGCTCGCGCCTACCAGACCTATATCGACGAGCTGAAGCTGTATCATAACCCGCGCTACGGTCGCGGCCCGATCGGCGGCAACTACTACGCCGGCACCTCGTCCATCTCCGCCAACGTGCCGTTTGGCGCCCAAACGATGGCGACGCCGGATGGCCGTAAAGCGCACTCGCCGCTGGCGGAAGGGGCCAGCCCGGCCTCCGGTACCGACCATCTCGGGCCGACAGCGGTAATCAGCTCGGTGGGTAAACTGCCGACCGGCTCAATCCTCGGCGGCGTACTGCTTAACCAGAAGCTGAACCCGGCCACGCTGGAGAACGAATCCGATAAGCAAAAACTGATGGTGCTGCTGCGCACTTTCTTCGAGGTGCATAAAGGCTGGCATATTCAGTACAACATCGTGTCGCGCGAGACGCTGCTGGAAGCGAAGAAACACCCAGACCAGTATCGTGATTTAGTGGTCCGCGTGGCCGGTTACTCGGCGTTCTTTACCGCCCTGTCGCCGGATGCTCAGGACGATATTATCGCCCGTACCGAGCATACGCTGTAAGTCACATCCCCCGGCTTGCGCTACGCTTAGCCGGGCTACAGGTTCGAAGCCGTTTGCGGGCCGGTAGCCCGGGTAAGGCGTTTACGCCGCAATCCGGGGTTTTATGCTGCACAGAGGTGAACGCAAACTTTCATTCGAAATAAATTTGTGCTCCCCATCACATTGTAATTAGAATGTTACTGGTCGAAGTTAAGCCAGGAGCATGTGTTATGACCGTTAAAGTTATCGTCACCGATATGGACGGAACTTTTCTCAATGACGCCAAGCAGTATGACCGCTCGCGTTTTCTTGCGCAGTTCGCGCAACTCCAGCAGCAGGGTATTGAGTTCGTGGTCGCCAGCGGCAACCAGTACTACCAGCTGATCTCTTTTTTCCCGGAAATCCGCGACCAAATCTCCTTTGTTGCCGAGAACGGCGCGCTGGTTTACGAACACGGTCAACAGCTGTTCCACGGCGAACTCACCCGTCATGAATCCCAGGTGGTGATTGGCGAACTGCTCAAAGATCCGCAGCTCAACTTCGTCGCCTGCGGCCTCGAAAGCGCTTACGTCAGCGATCGCGCGCCCGACGCCTTTGTCGCGCTGATGTCAAAGCACTACCATCGTCTGCAGCGTATTAGCAGCTATCATGACATCGACGACACGCTGTTTAAGTTTTCCCTTAACCTGCCGGATAGCGAAATCCCGCAGCTTATCGACAAACTGCACGTCTCGCTGGACGGCATCATGAAGCCGGTCACCAGCGGCTTCGGCTTCGTCGATTTGATTATCCCCGGCCTGCATAAAGCTAACGGCATCAGCCGCCTGCTGAAGCGCTGGAACATCTCGCCGCAGGCCTGCGTAGCCATTGGCGACAGCGCTAACGATACGGAAATGCTCAAGCTGGTGAAATACTCTTTCGCGATGGCCAACGCCGCCGAAAGCATCAAGGCGGTGTCGCGTTTTGCCACCGATGATAACAACCACGACGGCGCGCTGAACGTCATTCAGGCCGTCCTCGACCACACCGCCCCGTTCAACGAGTAACGCCGCACCCGGGGTTTACCGCCCCGGCTTCCCGTTTTGTGCACCTCCGCATAATTTTAAACTTGCATTAACTTAATTTTAACTTAAATTATCATATGTAAGATATATTACTTTCGAATGAAAGATGAGAGGTCATTATGGCTGTTACCCATACCTGTGAAACTTTACCCGCCGACCCCAAAGCGGCCATCCGCCGGATTAAACAGGAGCTGCGGGCGCAAATTGGCGACGTGCAGGCGGTGTTCGATCGGCTGACGGCGCGTATCGCCGCGCGTCTGGAAGAGATTGACGCCCTTAAGGCCAGCGGTCAGGACGTCTGGCCAACGATCCCGTTCGCCGATATTGCCCGGGGCCAGGTCACGGAAGCCCAGCGCGAGCTCATCAAGCGTCGCGGCTGCGCCGTTATCAAGGGCCATTTTTCTCGCGAACAGGCGCTGGCGTGGGACAACGCAATGCTCGAGTATCTCGACCGCAACCATTTCGATGACGTTTATAAAGGTCCCGGCGATACCTTTTTCGGGTCGCTGGAAGCTTCGCGCCCGGAAATCTATCCGATTTACTGGTCCCAGGCGCAGATGCAGGCGCGACAGAGCGATGAAATGGCCGCCGTGCAGTCGTTCCTCAACCGTCTGTGGACCTTTAACCGCGACGGCAAGCAGTGGTTCGACCCGGACGTCAGCGTCATTTACCCGGACCGCATTCGCCGCCGCCCGCCGGGAACCACCTCGAAAGGACTGGGGGCGCATACCGATTCCGGCGCCCTGGAGCGCTGGCTGCTGCCGGCCTATCAGAAAGTGTTTGCCGACGTGTTTAACGGCAACATTGATGCTTACGACCCGTGGGACGCGGCGCACCGCACCGAAGTCGAAGAGTATACGGTCGACAACACCACCAAATGCTCGGTGTTCCGCACCTTCCAGGGGTGGACCGCGCTCTCCGATATGATCCCCGATCAGGGCCTGCTGCACGTGGTGCCGATCCCGGAAGCGATGGCTTACGTGCTGCTGCGTCCGCTGCTCGATGATGTCCCGGAAGATGAGCTGTGCGGCGTCGCGCCGGGCAAGGTGCTGCCGATTTCGGAAAAATGGCACCCGCTGCTGATCAAAGCCTTAAGCTCTATTCCGGCGCTGAATGCGGGCGATTCGGTATGGTGGCACTGCGACGTGATCCACTCGGTCGCGCCGGTGGAAAATCAGCAGGGCTGGGGCAACGTGATGTATATTCCCGCCGCGCCAATGTGCGAGAAAAACCTCGCCTACGCGCAGAAGGTCAAAGCGGCGCTGGCGCGCGGCGCTTCGCCGGGAGATTTCCCCCGCGAGGATTATGAAAGCGACTGGGAAGGCCGCTTTACGCTGGATGACTTAAATATCCACGGTAAGCGCGCGTTGGGGATGGCGAATTAATCATCATATAGCCCCTTCGCTTCAACGGCGGTACGGCGGTTACCGGCGCGTATCCGCCGTACCGAATCGCGTACTGCCAGCGTCCCATGCAGGAGTAACGCGCCGTGCGGCGCATCGGGACGGATCAGTCTCTGCTGTAATAAATGTACCGCTTCGGCCCCTAATTCATCGCGTGGGACGTGGACGGCGGTTAGCGGTACATCCTGGATCGCCGCCAGGTTAAAGCCGTCGATGCTCATGACGGAAACATCCTGCGGGACGCGCAAACCGCGTTTTTGTAATGCGGCGATCGTGCCTGCCGCCATAAAATCACCGCCCACCAGAAATGCCGTCGGCAGCGGGCCATCGCCGCGCTGATCCAGCCACTCCCCGACTTTTTCCTCGGTATCCCTGGCGCTGAAGTTGGCCACAGCGAGTAAATCCCTGCCGTCAACGAAACGGAGATTACGCGCCCGCCACGCCTGCTTAATGCCCAGCAGACGCAGCTCCATGGTATAGCGGCGCAGGCACATCACGTTCATGATCGCCTGATGCCCCATCTCAAACAGATACCGGGCGGCGAACTGCCCGATCAGCCGATGATCCGGCGCGACGGAGGGTAAACGCATTCCCGCGTCGTGGCAGTTAATCATCACGCAGGGCTTCGCCAGATCGGCCGCCAGATCGTGAATATGCGGATCGTCGATACCCAGTAAAATCGCGGCCTGGGTCGATGCTTCATGCATGCGCTGCAAAAACAAATTGGCATCGCTGTCGTTCTCTTCCAGCGCGCAATAGCGCAGGTGTACCTCATGCGGCATAAGGGCGCTATTGATGCTTTGAATCACCCGATAGTAGTAAATATCCGTGCGTTCATCGAAAGCGCGCTGAGGGGCAAAGACCACCAGATTATTGAGCAGCATTCGCCCGGCGGCGATACCCTCCATCACGCCCAGCTCGCGGGCGCACTCCAGTACCCTCTGGCGAGCCCTGGCGCTGGTATTCGCTTTCCCCGCCAGCACCCGCGATACCGTGCTCACCGACAGCCCGGTACGCGCCGCGATTTCGCTCACTTTCAGCTTTTTGTCCATTTTGTGATCGCGCTCTACTTTGCTCATGAAAAAATTTTCATATTGAGAATGTGAATATTTTTAAGCGATTTGGCGATGTCATACTGCGATCTGGATCGTTCCATGAAAATATTTGCAGAATTGTCGCTATTGCCCGCTCGCATTCTCCCTTAGCCTGAATTGGTCCAACACCTTTGAGATTAGTCAACCAATAGTGTCGAGACATCAACCTTAACAAACAACGAAATAGAAAATTTTAGCGACAACTCAGCAAGCGGGTTGGTCAATTTTCCCTACTACATGTCTCGTGGAGAGTTCTATGAGCCAAGGCCTCAATAATGATATGGCGGTCAGTAAATCGCGCCGCATAGTGAAGAACCTGCGCTGGTGGATGCTGGTGCTGTTTTTACTCGGCGTCACCGTTAACTACATCACGCGTAATTCGTTGGGGATTATCGCCCCGGAACTAAAAACCTCCCTGGGTATTACCACTGAACAGTACTCATGGATAGTCGGCGCTTTTCAGCTGGCGTACACCATTTTCCAGCCGCTCTGCGGCTGGCTTATCGACGTTATTGGCCTCAAGCTCGGCTTTATGATCTGCGCCACCCTGTGGGCCATCGCCTGCATCGCCCATGCCGGGGCGGGGAGCTGGCTGCACCTGGCGATTCTGCGCTTTTTCATGGGCGGCGCTGAGGCGGCGGCGACGCCAGCCAACGCCAAAACGCTGGGTGAGTGGTTTCCAAAATCCGAGCGGCCGATCGCGGCAGGCTGGGCGGGCGTCGGCTTCTCCGTGGGCGCCATGCTGGCGCCGCCGATTATCTACTTCGCACACGCTTCGTTCGGCTGGCAGGGGGCATTCATGTTCACCGGCGCGCTGGCGCTGCTGTGGGTCGTGCTGTGGTGGGCGTTCTATCATAACCCGGAAAAACACCCTAACCTCGGTAATGCTGAGCTGGCGCTGATCCAGCAGGACAATGAAGCGCCACCGGTCAAACTGCCCTTCTTTACCGCGCTGAAAACCGTATCGAAAAACAAGCGCTTCTACGGTATCGCCATTCCGGCCTTTATGGCTGAGCCTGCCTGGGCGGTGCTGAGCTTCTGGGTACCGCTCTACCTGGCGAAAGAGCACGGCATGGATTTAAAACAAATCGCCATGTTTGCCTGGCTGCCGTTTCTGGCGGCCGACCTCGGCAGCGTCGCCAGCGGCTATCTGACCAAACTATATACCCGCTGGTTCGGCTGTTCGCGGGTGAACTCGGTGGTCGCCAGCTCCGTCACCGGCGCCTTCCTGATGATTTCGCTCGCCACCGTGGCGATCACCCGCGATCCCTATATCACCATCGTGCTGATTTCGATAGGCGGCTTCGGCCACCAGATCATCTCCTGCATGCTCAGCGCGCTGGTGGTGGAGTCGTTCGATAAAGGACAGATGGCGACCGTGAACGGGATGCGCGGCTCCGCCGCCTGGATCGCCAGCTTTCTGTTCTCGCTGTTGATTGGCGTCACCGCCGACAAAATCGGCTTCAACCCGCTATTTATCGCCATGGGGTTCTTTGACCTGATTGGCGCGGTATTCCTGGTGGCATTTATTGCTGAACGTCGCGCAAAACGCGCCTGAGAGTGGATGTAAAAAATGAAGACTTTGAAAAACTGGACTTTGCACCAACGGCTGGACCACCACGTTGAGCTGATCGTAGACGGCCAGCACACCCTGTGTCTGTACGTGCTGGAAGAGAATATGTTCCGCGTGCTGCTAAAGCGGCACGGCCAGCTGGCGCTGGATCGCACCTGGAGTATCGCTCCCCAGCAGGACGTGCCTTGGGAAGGGCGCCCGCGCGAAGATTTGAGCGGCTTTAGCCTCCCCGCCTGGCAGCTCACGGAGCATAGCGATACCCTGAGCATCGCCACCGACCAGCTGCGCGTCACCGTCCACCAGCCGCTGTGGCTGGAATGGAGCTATCGCGATGAGGCCGGCGAGTGGCAGCCGCTGGTTAACGACCGCCCCACCAGCGCCTACCTGGCGAATGCGCACGGCGACGGCGTTGCCCACTACCTGAGCCGACGCAAAGACGAACGCTTCTACGGTCTGGGCGAAAAAGCCGGCGATCTGCAGCGTAACGGGAAGCGCTATGAGATGCGTAACCTCGACGCCATGGGCTATAACGCGGCGAGCACCGACCCGCTGTACAAACATATTCCGTTTACCATCGCGCAGCGTAGCGATGTCAGCTACGGTCTGTTTTACGACAACCTGAGCAGCTGCTGGCTGGATCTCGGCAACGAAATCGATAATTACCATACCGCCTATCGCCGCTGGCAGGCGGAAGCCGGCGACATCGATTACTATCTTTTTTCCGGCAAACGGGTACTGGATATCACCAAAGCATTCGTACGCCTGACCGGCAAAACGCTGTTCGGACCGAAATGGAGTCTCGGCTACAGCGGTTCGACGATGCACTACACCGACGCGCCGGATGCGCAAAACCAGCTGATGAACTTCATCCGCCTGTGTGATGAACACGCCATTCCGTGCGATTCGTTCCAGCTCTCTTCCGGCTATACCTCGATTGACGGCAAGCGCTACGTCTTTAACTGGAACAACGATAAGGTGCCGCAGCCGAAGGTGATGAGCCAGGCCTTCCACGATGCCGGACTGAAGCTCGCCGCCAATATTAAGCCCTGCCTGCTGCAGGACCATCCGCGCTATAACGAGGTCGCGGAGCGCGGGCTTTTTATCCGCGATTCACAGGCGGATGCTCCCGAGCGCTCCAGCTTCTGGGATGACGAAGGGTCGCACCTTGACTTTACCAACCCGCAGACCGTCGCCTGGTGGCAGGAAGGCGTGACAACCCAGCTGCTGGAGATGGGTATCGACTCCACGTGGAACGATAATAACGAGTATGAAGTCTGGGACGGCGAAGCCCGCTGTTACGGGTTTGGCGAGGAAATTGCCATTAAACATATTCGCCCGGTCATGCCGCTGCTGATGATGCGCGCGTCGCTGGAGGCTCAGCAGCGCTTTGCGCCGCACAAACGACCGTACCTGATCTCTCGCTCCGGCTGCGCCGGGATGCAGCGCTACGTCCAGACCTGGAGCGGCGATAACCGTACCAACTGGGATACGCTGCGCTATAACACCCGCATGGGGCTGGGAATGAGCCTCTCCGGGCTGTTCAATGTCGGCCACGATGTTGGCGGCTTCTCTGGCGATAAACCGGACCCGGAGCTGTTCGTACGCTGGGTACAAAACGGCGTTATGCATCCGCGCTTTACCATTCACTCGTGGAATGACGACCAGACGGTCAACGAAGCCTGGATGTACCCGGAAGTCACGCCGGCTATCCGTTCAGCCATTGAGCTGCGCTATCGTCTGCTGCCGTATCTCTATACGCTGCTGTGGCAGGCTCACGCCGACGATGAACCGATGCTGCGTCCGACCTTCCTCGATCACGAACACGATCCGCAGACGTTTGCCGAATGCGACGACTTCCTGCTGGGTCGCGATCTTCTGGTCGCCAGCGTCGTCGAACCCGGCGCGCGTCAGCGCCGCGTCTGGCTGCCGGCCAATCAGGACGGCTGGTACGACTTTGATAGCCACCAGTGGTTCGCGGGAGGCCAGTGGATCGTCCTTGATGCGCCGCTGGAAAAACTGCCGCTGCTGGTTCGCGCCGGAGCAGGCCTGCCGCTGAGCGAGCGTATCCGCCACGTCGATGCGCAAAAAGACGATTGCCGCGAGCTGAAACTCTTCCCGCTGAAGGGCGTGGGGACCCGTCGCGGCCTGCTGTTTGAAGATGATGGCGAAAGCTGGGGCTATCAGAATGGCCATGCGCTGTGGGTAGAATGGGAAATGGTTTGCGATAGCGCCAGCATCAACCTGAAGGTGAACGCGCGCGGCGATTATCGTCCGGCGTGGAAAGCGCTGAAGGTGTCGTTGCCGGCGGGGGAAAAACGCAGGCTGCTGGTGAACGGTGAAGAAAGGAGCGAGTGGCGGGTGTAGCCCTCACCTTTTTCGCGCTGCCACCGGGAAATTCAGCCACTCTGCGCTCTGCTCCCGGGGGCGGCGCTTAACGCGCCTTGCCCGGGCTACAGGTTCACCGCCGTCTGTGGGCCGGTAGCCTCGCCTCCGGGGAATTCAGCCACGCTGCGCACCGCTCCCGGGCGCGGCGCTTGACGCGCCTTGCCCGGGCTACAGGTTCACCGCCGTCTGCGGGCCGGTAGCCCGGACAGATGCGCAGCATCGCCTCCGGGGAATTCAGCCACGCTGCGCTCTGCTCCCGGGGGCGGCGCTAACGCGCCTTGCCCGGGCTACAGGTTCACCGCCGTCTGTGGGCCGGTAGCCCGGACAGATGCGCAGCATCGCCTCCGGGAAATTCTGCCACTCTGCGCACCGCTCCCGGGGGCGGCGCTTAACGCGCCTTGCCCGGGCTACAGGTTCACCGCCGTCTGTGGGCCGGTAGCCGGACAGATGCGCAGCATCGCCTCCGGGGAATTCAGCCACGCTGCGCTCTGCTTCCGGGGGCGGCGCTTAACGCGCCTTGCCCGGGCTACAGGTTCACCGCCGTCTGCGGGCCGGTAGCCCGGATAAGGCGCAGCAGCGCCGCAATCCGGGACAGACAACAGCAATATTATTCGATACCTTTGCTGCGCAGATAATCTTCGTAGTTACCGGTGAAGTCCACAACGCGCTCCGGCGTAATTTCAATCACTCGGGTCGCCAGCGAGCTAACAAACTCACGGTCGTGGGAAACAAAGATCAGGGTGCCCTGATACATCTCCAGCGCCATGTTCAGCGATTCGATCGATTCCATATCCAGGTGGTTGGTTGGTTCATCCATCACCAGGATATTCGGTTTTTGCATCATCAGCTTACCGAAAAGCATGCGGCCTTTTTCGCCACCGGAGAGCACTTTCGCCGGCTTCTTGATATCGTCCTGACTGAACAGCAGACGACCCAGGATGCTGCGCACCGCCTGCTCATCATCGCTTTCCTGCTTCCACTGGCTCATCCACTCGAATACCGTCAGATCGTTTTCAAACTCATATTCATGATCCTGCGCGTAGTAGCCAATCTGCGCGTTCTCAGACCATTTAACGGTACCGTTATCGGGCGTCAGATCGCCGACCAGGGTTTTCAGCATCGTGGATTTACCCACGCCGTTGGCGCCCAGAATGGCAAGCTTCTCACCCACTTCCAGCAGCAGATTGACGTTTTTAAACAGCGGGCCGTTATCAAAGCCTTTCGCCAGCGCTTCCACTTCCAGGGCGTTACGGAACAGCTTCTTATCCTGCTCAAAGCGAATGAACGGGTTCTGACGGCTGGACGCTTTCACTTCGTCCAGCTTAATTTTGTCAATCTGACGGGCGCGCGAGGTCGCCTGGCGAGATTTAGAGGCGTTGGCGCTAAAGCGGCTGACGAAAGATTGCAGGTCGGCAATCTGCGCTTTTTTCTTGGCGTTGTCCGCCAGCAGACGTTCGCGCGCCTGGGTCGCCGCGGTCATGTACTCATCGTAGTTGCCCGGGTAAACGCGCAGCTCGCCGTAATCCAGATCCGCCATGTGGGTACAGACCATATTCAGGAAGTGACGGTCGTGCGAAATGATGATCATGGTGCTGTCGCGATCGTTGAGGGTCTGCTCCAGCCAGCGGATGGTGTCGATGTCCAGGTTGTTCGTCGGTTCATCAAGCAGCAGAATGTCCGGGTTAGAGAACAGCGCCTGCGCCAGCAGCACGCGCAGCTTCCAGCCGGGAGCGACTTCGCTCATCGGGCCGTAATGCTGTTCAACCGGGATGCCGACGCCGAGCAGCAGTTCGCCGGCGCGCGCTTCAGCGGAGTAACCGTCCATCTCGCCGTACAGCACTTCCAGGTCAGCCACTTTGTAGCCATCTTCTTCGCTCATCTCCGCCAGGGAGTAGATGCGATCGCGCTCCTGCTTCACTTCCCACAGCTCGCCGTGGCCCATAATGACCGTATCCAGCACGCTGAACTCTTCAAACGCAAACTGATCCTGACGCAGCTTACCGATACGCTCGTTCGGATCGAGGGAGACGTTGCCCAGCGTCGGCTCAAGATCGCCGCCGAGGATCTTCATAAAGGTGGATTTGCCGCTACCGTTGGCGCCAATCAGGCCGTAACGGTTGCCGCCGCCAAATTTGACGGAAATATTTTCGAACAGCGGCTTACTGCCGAACTGCATGGTGACGTTGCTGGATACTAGCACGGGGTTATCCTGAAAATAGAGAATGAGAAGTGTGATGAACCAGACATTATGCCAGCAAATGCTTCACTTTTCACGGGGCGTTATAAAATCATCAATGACGCCTGTGTTAGGGTCATGTCATATTGCGCGGTTACACTGCTTAATGCGTAATTTTTTACCTTAATCTGGAAGGAACCTATGACCACACACTCCCGCCATCCGGCTTTCTTATCGCTGCAGGGCGGTATCAACTTTCGTGACCTGGGCGGCCAGCGTACCGCCGACGGCCGTCGCGTGCGTACCGGGAAATTATTCCGCTCCGGCTCGCTGCATATGATGACGGCAGATGACCTCACCCATCTGGACGCGATCCCGCTTAGCCGAGTGATTGATTATCGCGATCCGGGCGAAGTGAATCGCAGCCCCGATAAGCTGAACGAAGCGGCTCACTACCTCAACGCCCCGGCGAATCCGCACGTTCGCGACGTCAACGCCAAAGTCACCGAGCTCAACGCCGCCACCCTGAACGCCCTTAACGGCGAGCAGTTTATGCTGGCGCTCTACCGCCAGCTGCCGTTCAATAACGCCGCTTATCGCCAGCTGGCCGGTTGGCTGATGGAGCCTTTCGACGGCGCGCTGCTGCAGCACTGCGCGGTGGGAAAAGACCGCACCGGCGTTGGCTGCGCGTTGACGCTGTTCGCCCTCGGCTGCGATCGTCATACGGTCATGGAGGAATATCTGCTCACCCAGGGCATGCTGACGCAGGTCGAAGATTTCATGCTCCAGTCCCTCGGCAATGCGCTGACCCCCCGCGGCCGGCAGAACCTGGCGGAAATGATGACGGTGCATGAGTCCTACCTTGCCGCCGCACTTTCGCAAATCGACGAACGCTACGCCAGCGTCGATGCCTGGCTGGAGAAAGAGTATCAGCTCACGCCGCAGGCGCGAGAAGCGCTCCAGTCGCGGCTTCTGGAGGGGTAATCCCCTCCCGTTTTCAGGCTGCAGAGCCCGCGTTGACGGGCTACACTCAGGGTCACAGGAAAAAAATGTGATTTCGTACACATCTCATTTACCTGTTTGCCGGAAAGCACATATAATGCGCTCCCATCGACTTCCTGTTTAAACTGACAAAGGCCTGTGCGGCATTAACATCGCCCACGACATAAAGATTATGAAATTATCAACACTCTTCGCGGCAGCCTTCGCCATCGTGGGCTTTTGCAACACAGCTTCTGCTGTAACCTACCCTCTGCCCACCGACGGCAGCCGTCTGATTGGCCAGAACCAGGTGATCACCATTCCGGAAGGCAACAAGCAGCCGCTGGAATATTTCGCCGCTGAATACCAGATGGGTTTATCCAACATGCTGGAAGCCAACCCGGGCGTGGACACCTTCCTGCCGAAAGGCGGCACCGTGCTGAATATCCCGCAGCAGCTGATCCTGCCGGACACCGTGCATGAAGGTATCGTCATCAACAGCGCGGAAATGCGCCTCTACTACTATCCGAAAGGCACCAACACCGTCATCGTGCTGCCGATCGGCATCGGCCAGTTAGGCAAAGACACGCCGATCAACTGGGTGACGAAAGTTGAGCGTAAAAAAGCCGGTCCGACCTGGACGCCTACCGCCAAAATGCACGCTGAATATGCCGCAGCCGGTGAACCGCTGCCGGCCGTTGTTCCTGCCGGCCCAGATAACCCGATGGGCCTGTACGCGCTGTATATCGGCCGCCTGTACGCTATTCACGGTACCAACGCTAACTTCGGCATCGGCCTGCGCGTCAGCCACGGCTGCGTGCGTCTGCGTAACGACGATATCAAATTCCTGTTTGAAAACGTGCCGGTCGGCACCCGCGTAGAGTTTATCGATGAGCCGGTAAAAGCCACTACCGAGCCTGACGGCAGCCGCTTCATTGAAGTTCACAACCCGCTGTCCACCACGGAAGAGCAGTTCCAGGGTGGCGAAATCGTGCCGATTAACCTGACCAAATCAGTACAGGCGATTACCAGCCAGACTGACGTAGACCAGAGCGTGGTCGATCAGGCGATCCAGAACCGTTCCGGTATGCCGGTGCGTCTGAACTAAAACGCATCGCGCAGAGTGGCGGGCCCGGTGCCCGCCATTTTTTTATCCGTTATTGACCAGAATAATTCCGCCGTGGTCGTAGCGATAGTGGCAATGGGCATACTCCAGCGGGGTACCGTCCTCCAGATAGATCACCTGCTCCACCTCCAGCACCGGGTCGCTCGCTTCGCAGTTGAGATGCTCCCTGTCCAGCGCCTGCGGTTTCATCGCCCGCACCACCCGATACGAGCCCATCATTTTAAGCCCCAGCGTCTCCTGCACGTAGCGAAATACCGAGCTTTCGAGATGCGTTTTATTCAGGCCGGGCACCAGCGCAACGGGCATCACGGTGAGGTCCAGCGACACGGGTTCCTCGTTGAGCAGCCGCAGGCGGACGAAATCATAGACCGGGGCATCGGCGTCAATCAGCAACGAGCTTTGCTCTTTTTCCGACGGAAAACGCAGCTCGAAGCGAATCACCCGGCTGGTCACTTCCCCTACATGCTCCCAGGTTTTGGTGGCGCCAAAATAGTCGCTGCCGGGCAGCTCCCACTGCGAAAGCTGGAGGAAGTTTTTGCGCACGAAGGTTCCCTGCCCCTTACGGGTGTAGATAAGGCCTTCGACAATCAGCTGGCGCATCGCCTGCTGGATGGTCATCCTGCTGGTGCTGAACTCCGCCGCTAAGGCGAACTGGTCGGGTAACGGCGCGCTGGCGGGATACTGCCGGCTGATAATACGTTTTTTGATTTCCCGCGCGATACTCAGATATTTGGCCGTCATTCCCGGATCCTTTTACGTGTCTGATAGTGGCTGGCGGGCAGAATATACCATCTGCCCGCGCGAGGCGCCGCTACATCTCTTCGCCGTGACTGCGGATGGCCCGCTTCAGCCAGGCATAGCTTTTCTTCGGGACGCGCTTAAGGTCCTTAAGGTCGTGGTTTTCACGGTTCACGTAGACAACCCCGTAGCGCTTGCGCATATCGCCCTGCGAACTGAGAATATCGATTAATCCCCAGCCCAGATAGCCAATCACCCGCGCGCCGTCCTCAAACATCGCCTCTTTCATGGCGTTGATATGGTCGCGATGATAGGCGATGCGGTAATCGTCAGCGACCGGATTTTCTCCGTCCCAGGACTCAATCACCCCGATGCCGTTTTCAATCGGGAATACCGGCAGACGCCAGTCGTTGTAGTAGCGGGTAATGATGGTGCGAAAGCCCAGCGGGTCAATCTGCCAGCCCCACTCGGTGGCCTGCAGAAAGTCATTCTTTTTATCGCCAAACTGCATGTAGTGGTTCACCGGCGTGCCCGGCGGGATCGGGTCGCTATCCAGCGCCTTGCTGGCGTAGTAGCTAAAGGCCAGATAGTCGATTTTAACCTGCGCCATCAGCGCCAGATCCTCTGCGCGGTAGATATCCGCAAAGCCTTCGCGGGCGACAACGTGCATGACCTCCGGGCTGTAGCCCTCTCCGGCGAAGGCGCGCAGCAGGTTCTGGTTTAAAAACTCATCGAGCTGCTGGGCGCAAAGGATATCGCGCGGTTTGCAGGTCGCCGGATAGACCAGCGCGTGGGCCAGCATGCCGCCCATCAGGCACTGCGGCTTCGCCTGGTGCAGATACTGCGTCAGGTGTACGTGGGCCATCATCACGTGGTGCTGGATCTGATACAGCTCCCGCAGGGTCTTCTCGCCGCGCATATAGCCTGAAATCAGAAACGCGTCCGGCATGTGGTAAAGGTTCTGTTCATTAAAGGTCAGCCACCACTTCACCTTGTCGCCAAAGCAGTCGATCATCTTCTGCCCGTAACGAATAAAGGCTTCCATCACCCGACGGTCGGTAAAACCGTTGTAGCGTTCAGCCAGCGACAGCGGCATATCGAAGTGATAGAGGCAGATCATCGGCTCAATGCCGCGGGCAAGCAGTTCATCGATAAACTGGTGATAAAAGGCGATACCTTCTTCATTGAACTCACCGTCGCCTTCCGGGCAAACGCGGCTCCAGGCAATCTGGAAGCGGTAGCAGTTCATGCCCAAATCCTGCATCAGGTCGAAGTCTTCCCGGTAGCGGTGGTACGAGTCGGTTGCCACCTTCCAGTCGGACGCAAATTCCGCCGGCTGGCGGATATCGTAAACCGACATCCCCTTCCCGCCCTCATTCCACGCCCCTTCGGTTTGCATACTGGAAACCGAGTTACCCCATAAAAAATCTGCCGGTAGTGTTCTGTTCATCGCTCGCACCTATGACTAGTCATATTAATTTCATGACTAGTCATATAAACGAAATTCTCCCGTCAGGCAAAGTCCAGGATCGCGTTTTGTGAGCGCAACGGATAAAAAAACCGGATCGCGAAACAGACGATCCGGCGTGCAAGAGAGGAAGTTACTGCTGGGCGAGCTGGTCGCGGCGGTATTCGCCCTGGCGCTCCAGCATCCAGCCCGGATACTCTCGCGGCAGCGCGCTGACCGCGTCAAGCCGCGCCAGTTCATCATCATTCAGGGCAATGCTGGTCGCCGCGAGGTTATCGGCGAGCTGCTCAGCGCGCTTCGCGCCAATAATCACGCTGCTTACCGCCGGCTGATGCAGCAGCCAGGCCAGCGCGATTTGCGCCACCGAAACACCCTTCGCATCGGCAATCTCGCGCATCACATCAATGCAGTCAAAAGCCCGCGCTTTATTCACCGGCGGGAAATCAAACTCCTGACGGCGGCCGCCGCTCGCCGAGTGCCCATCGCGATCGTACTTACCGCTGAGCAGCCCTCCCGCCAGCGGGCTCCAGACCATCAGGCCCAGGCCTTCGCTCTGCATCATCGGCACCAGCTCGCGCTCCAGATCCCGGCCGGCAAGAGTGTAGTAAGCCTGCAACGAGGCAAAACGCGCCAGCCCCAGACGTTCGGAAATGCCCAGCGCTTTGACTATCTGCCATGCCGCCCAGTTCGACACGCCGATATAGCGGACGTGGCCGTGCTGCACCAGGTTATCCAGCGCATACAGCGTCTCTTCAATCGGGGTCGCCGGATCGAAGCCATGGAGTTGATAGAGATCGATATGATCGAGCTGCAGGCGACGCAGGCTCTCCTTCACGCTGCCGATGATGTGATAGCGCGAACTGCCGCGCGAGTTCACGCCTGCGGTGCCGGTTTCGCCAAACACTTTGGTCGCCACGACGACGTTTTCACGCGGCACTTTCAGATTCTTCAGCGCCTGGCCGGTAATCTCTTCCGAGCGCCCTTCTGAATAGACGTCAGCGGTGTCGATGAAGTTGATGCCCGCATCCAGCGCGCTGCCCACCAGCTGCTCTGCCTCCGCCTGGCGCAGCTGCCCCACTTTCCCCCACAGGCCGCCTTCGCCGCCGAAGGTCATGGTGCCGAGGCACAGCTCAGAGACAAAAAGGCCGGTATGGCCCAGTTTTTGATAACGCATAGGACTCTCCTTCAATCAGGGTGATTCACCATCGTGAATAACGTTATACCCCGGAAAAGGAGAGCGCGAATGTGGCGTTTCTGTCCGTTTCTTGCCCAATTCTCTGAAAATCAGAGCTGCAGCAATCCGTACCCTACCAGCGCGGCCCACAGCAGCATGGGCAGAGAGTAGATATGGAAACGCCACCAGATACGGCGATCGCCAGCCATGCGCAGCGCAATCAGGTTTGCCAGAGAGCCCGGCAGCAGGCCGAACCCGCCGACGTTTACCGCCCAGGCCAGCAGCACCGATGGTGGAACGTAATTGAGCAGCAAAATGGTCGCCGGGACGTTGCTGATAAACTGCGACAGGCCAATCGACGTCAGCCACAATCCGCCTGCCGAGAGCTGGCCGACGCCGTTAAGCGCATGCTGGAGAGCCGGTAGCTGGGTCAACAGGTGAACGTCAATAAACATCGCCATGAAGACCAGCAGCAGCGTCCAGTCGACGTGGATAATGACCGCCCGCGCCAGCAGCAAAAAACCCAGCGCGATCAGTGCCAGTCCCCACAGCTCCTGCTTCAGCTCTAAGGCGGCTAAAAAGACCCCATAAAACGCCAGGCAGCTCCAGACCAGCTTTGGCCGCCAGGAGGGCGCCCTGTCGCTACTCTGATAGTCGAGACGCTTCGCGGGGAAACAGAACCAGCACAGCGCCAGCAGGGTGAGCATCATCGCTGCCGCCAGCGGCAGCATCTGGCCGATAAAGGCCGGAAAGGAGAGGCCCGAGCGCCCCCAGAGAAGAATGTTTTGCGGGTTACCGATGGGCGTTAACAACGACCCGGCGTTCACCGCCAGCGCTTCAAAAATGATGAGACGGCTTGTCGGGATGGCGCACCATTTTTTCAGAGTCAGCGTGAGCGGCACGACGATGAACAGCGCCACGTCGTTGGTTAAGAAGGTGGATAGCAGCGCGGCCGCCAGCACCATAAAGATGGCCAGCTGGCGCTCGGTCACAAAGCGGCGCGCCATTTTGCGACCTATTACGTCAAAATAGCCGCTCAGTTCAATACCTTTGGTCAGTAGCATCAGCCCGCTAAGGGTGATAATCGTATGCCAGTCAATGGCGTGTAGCCAGCCTGCAGGGGCAAACGGAACAAAAAAGCTTAAAACAACGCCGACGATCAGCAGCAGATGCAAAAAACGGTCGCGGATTAGCGACTGAACAAAGACGAGGTTCATTCTCCCGGTGACCCCTGCTTGAGGGTAAACTGTTTAAACATCGCCAGCGTCTCTTCGCTGACGTGGTGCTCCATGCCTTCGGCGTCGCGACGCGCAATTTCCGGGCTAACGCCGATCACCAGTAAAAAGTTTTCGACGATCTGGTGGCGTTCGCGGCTTTCATGCGCCAGCTTCTCACCTTCCGGGGTTAAAAAGATCCCCCGCCATGGGATCTGTTCGATCAGCCCGACGCTGGCCAGTCGTTTTAACATTTTCGCAACCGTTGGCTGCGACACCCCAAGACGCGCGGCCATGTCCACCTGACGGGCTTCCCCCACTTCCATAATCAGATCGGAGATCAGCTCCACGTAGTCATCAATCAGCTCCCGACGATGCGCCTCGCGCACCTGACGAAACCCCTCAACGTGTTCTTCGACATTCACTAGCTGCGTCACTTTTTTTGTTATTGGCTTACCTGCGCGACGGTTCATTGTGCTTCCTCATTCCTGTGACGCATCAAGCATCATATAAAAGGATCCCTATTGTAATGGATCGCGCACAGAGAACAAAAAATTAACGTTTTAGCCATAGCTATAAAATATAGCCTGTGCTATATCTGTATGTAATACACACATCCTTCAAGGAGTGAAGGACGAAGTTACAGGAGGTCGAGATGAATGAATTCAAGAGGTGTTTAAACGTGTTTACCCATTCTCCTTTTAAAGTACGGTTAATGCTTGTCGGTATGCTGTGCGATCTGATCAACGGCAAGCCCCAGCAGGATAAACCCAACAACTAATGCGGCGTCGCGGTACGCCGCTTCATTTTTCTGTCATAATTCCCCGTCAAACTGGCTGATTACTCAGCGCTACGGCAACTTTTTTCAAGTTTTGTAAGCTTCCTCCCAAAACAATCCGTTATGGATGGTTGACCTTAACATTTGCAAGCCCTATCTTTTGTCAGCCCTGCCACTACTGCGGCTCGCAGAGACCCTCTTCACGCACTGTCCAGCAGGTTTTACCCCTTGATGCCAGGGGACGCACATGGCTCTTTTTGATTGTTTACTATGAATGTCACGCTGAAAGAAACGCTGGTCGCCCGCGGACTGGTACTGAACCCATGGACAGGATTCTACTTTTTACAATCGCTGTTTATTAACCTGGCGCTGGGCTACGACTTTAGCCTGCTCTATACCGTTGCTTTTACCTGCGTGCTGCATCTGCTGTGGCGCAGCTTTCCGCGCGCGCAAAAAGTGACGATCGGCGCCTATTCGCTGCTGGCGGCCATGTACTATCCTTTCGGCCAGGCCTACGGCGCGCCCAATTTCAACACGCTGCTGGCGCTGCATGCCACAAACATCGAAGAGTCCACCGAGATCCTGACCATTTTCCCGTGGTACAACTATCTGCTGGCCGTGTTTATCTTTGCGCTCGGCGTGATTGCCGTACGGCGCAAGCCGGATGCATCGGCGCGATGGGGGAAAATGGAGACGCTGGGGCTGCTGTTCTGCACCGCTATTTTCTTTCTCCAGCCGGTGCAAAACCTCGCCTGGGGCGGCGTCTTTAAGGTTATCGACACCGGCTACCCCGCCGTACGCTTCGTTAAAGACGTGGTGGTGAATAATAATGAAGTGCTGGATGAGCAGGCGCGAATGGCGCAGCTGGCGAATATGAAAGACAGCTGGCACGTGCTGGCGGTAAAGCCCAAATATCATCTGTATGTGGTGGTGATCGGCGAGAGCGCGCGTCGCGATGCGCTCGGCGCCTTTGGCGGCCACTGGGACAACACCCCGTTCGCCAGCTCGGTAAAAGGCTATCTGTTCAATGACTACGTTGCCGCCAGCGGTTCAACGCAGAAATCGCTCGGTTTAACCCTCAACCGGGTGGTCGATGATAAACCGCAGTTTCAGGATAACTTTGTCACCCTCGCCAACCGCGCCGGTTTTCAGACCTGGTGGTTCTCGAATCAGGGGCAAATTGGCGAATACGATACGGCAATTGCCAGCATCGCCAAACGCGCGGACGAAGTTCAGTTCCTCAAGAACGGCGATTTCGAGGCCAATAAAAACACTCAGGATGAGCAGCTATTAAAGCTGACCGCGCAGGTGCTTGCCACCCGCCGCACCCAGCCGCAGCTGATTGTCCTGCATTTGATGGGTTCGCATCCGCAGGCCTGCGACCGCACCAAAGGGAAATACGCGGTTTTTGTTCAGTCGAAAGAGACCTCCTGCTATCTCTACACCATGACGCAAACCGATACGCTGCTGAGCGATCTTTATACTCAGCTACAAAACTCGGGCGAAACCTTCTCGATGACCTATTTTTCCGATCACGGTCTGGCTTTTAAAGAGCGCGGGAAAGAGGTGCAGTATCTGGCGCACGACGATAAGTACCAGCAGAATTTCCAGGTCCCCTTTATGGTGATCTCCAGCGATGATAAAGCGCATAAGGTCATTAAAGCGCGGCGGTCCGCCAACGACTTCCTCAGCTTCTTTTCGCAGTGGACCGGCATCAGCGCTCAGGAGATTGCCCCGCGCTATCGTTTTATCTCGGAACAGAAGGCCGGCCCCATCTACATCACTAACTTCCAGCTGAAGAAAGTGGACTATACCCATCTGGGTACCGACGCGTTTACCGTCAATTAACACGGTTGCGTAAACCGCAGGCAAAAAAAATCCGCCCCTTGAGGCGGATTTTTTATATCACCGGAGTGATTAGAAGCGGTAACCTACGCCAGCAATCCAGGTGCCAACGTCAACGTTACGAATGCGAGACTGCTCGTAGGAGAAGTCCAGAGCAACGTTTTCGATCGGGTTGAACTGCAGACCAGCACCGTAAGAGAAACCGTAGTCGCTCATGTCAGATTTGTTCGGGTAGCTGTTGTCCTGGAATTTACCGTAACCAACACCCACTACGCCGTAGATGCTCGCCCAGTCATTCAGACGGTAAGCCGGACCTGCGGTGATGCCGTAGTACTGGCCTTTTTTGTAAACGCCAGACTCAGAACGATCTTTTTCGGTGTAGGTGAAAGAACCGATAACACCCAGCGGGTTGTTGTCTTGCTCGTAGCGGTACTTCAGGTTGAAACCGCCTGCTTTGTTCGCTTCACCCTGCATGTCGCTCTGCGCGTAGCCACCGGTAACGGTAGAAGTCGCGGCGAAAGCAGTGGTACCTACGGATGCAGCCAGAACAACGGCCAGTGCTGAAAAACGTGCAATTTTATTCATAACCACCTCAAATGTGTTTCTAATAAGTCCTAAGCCTTAAATATAACAAAAACTTTTGGGAAACTCTTTTCACTTTACATTGTCTAACGTACTTTTTCATGTAACTAAAGGTTTCTACGTTTCTATAACAAACTGGAAAACAAACCTTTTTTACAAATATACTCCTATTAAGGCTCATAAAGCGCCAGACGTGTATCCAGATTATTCCTAATCTTCTGGTGAAATTATCTTCAACCCCGCGCTATTGTACTGCTTTTACACCCCTTTTTTTCAACATTAGCTCAACCGGCGCGGGGTAATTCATTTACACTGGAACCTTTACCGCATTTGACAAAATTGACAGGAGAAAGGATGCCCGGCTCTTCCCGCAAAGTACCGGCATGGTTGCCGATACTGGTTATTTTAATTGCCATGATTTCGATCCAGAGTGGCGCCTCGCTGGCCAAGTCACTCTTCCCGCTGGTGGGTGCGCCAGGCGTTACCGCCCTGCGCCTCGCGCTCGGCACCTTCATCCTGGTGGTTATCTTCAAACCCTGGCGCCTGCGCTTTGCCCCGGAGCAGCGCCTGCCGCTGCTCTTCTACGGCCTGTCGCTCGGTGCGATGAACTACCTGTTCTATTTATCGATTCAACGCATTCCGCTAGGCGTCGCCGTCGCGCTGGAATTTACCGGCCCCCTGGCGGTGGCGCTCTTTGGCTCCCGTCGCCCCCTCGATTTCGTCTGGGTGGCGCTGGCGGTACTCGGGCTCTGGTTTCTGCTGCCGCTGGGGCAAAGCGTGGCGCAGATCGATCCCGTTGGCGCGCTGCTGGCCCTCGGCGCTGGCGCCTGCTGGGCGGTCTACATTCTGACCGGCCAGCGCGCCGGCGAAGAGCATGGCCCCGCAACGGTCGCTATGGGGTCGCTGATCGCTGCGGTGGTCTTCGTCCCGATGGGGATGATCCAGGCCAGCGATACGCTCTTTCAGTGGGGGCTGCTGCTGCCGGGACTAGGAATCGCCATTTTATCGACCGCGCTGCCCTACTCTCTGGAAATGGTTGCCTTGACCCGCATGCCCAGCAAGACCTTTGGCACCCTGATGAGCATGGAGCCGGCTCTCGCCGCGCTTTCCGGAATGGTGTTTCTTGGGGAAACGCTAACCGCGACCCAAACGCTGGCGCTGGGGGCGATTATTCTTGCCTCGATGGGATCCACGCTGACGATGCGTCGGGAAACGAAGATACAGAAGGTCGACATCAGCTAGCGAAAAGGAGCTGATTGACGGAAAACTCAATCATCTCCTTAATTTATAAACTATTTTTCCTGACTAACAGCCCTGCGCTATCAGACCGATAGAGACTACCGCCGCTGCAAAGCTCAAATCCGTTGCTATACTTAATTCCGCAAGTTATTGGGATGAGACGCTCCGAATAATTCGAATTTGAAGTATGACGAGTACAAATATCAAGAGGATATGACACTATGAGTACCGCAAAACTGGTTAAAACTAAAGCAACGAATCTGCTCTATACCCGTAACGACGTCGCTGATAGCGCGAAGAAAGCGACCGTTGAGCTGCTGAATCGCCAGGTGATCCAGTTCATTGACCTGTCTTTGATTACCAAACAGGCTCACTGGAATATGCGCGGTGCAAACTTTATTGCCGTTCATGAGATGCTGGACGGCTTCCGCACTGCGCTCGTCGACCACCTTGATACGATGGCAGAACGTGCCGTACAGCTTGGTGGCGTAGCGCTGGGTACGACTCAGGTCATCAACAGCAAAAGCCCGCTGAAAAGCTACCCGCTGGATATCCATAGCGTCCAGGACCATCTGAAAGAGCTGGCCGACCGCTATGCGATCGTCGCCAACGATGTGCGTAAAGCCATCGATGAAGCCAAAGATGAAGATACCGCTGATATCTTTACCGCCGCTTCCCGCGACCTGGATAAATTCCTGTGGTTCATCGAAGCCAATATCGAGTAAGGCCAACTGCCGTCAGCCATGCTGGCGGCTTTTTTTTCTTTCCACTTCCCCGCCGCGCACCACTTCAGTGCATGAGAATGTACAAAATACGCGCAAAAGTAAAACAATTGTAATAATCACCTCACACAATCGTTACGCCGAGATTGTTTTAACATCAGGGTTTGCGTTAAAAATGCTCTTGTTATGCGATGCCTTTATGACGCACCAAAACGGCGCCCCATATCGGTGCATTTAACGTTATCCGTTATCAAAATTGTGCAACAGGACTCTTCCTGCTTGTTATAAAACAACAGGTTGTAAAAGTGGCATGATTTTTTCATAAGGCAACTCGTTCTCGCAGGGGATCGTCCCGTGGATATAAAAGGAAATGCTATGAAGTCTGTATTTAAAGTTTCACTGGCTGCACTGACCCTGGCTTTTGCGGTTTCTTCTCACGCCGCTGATAAAACACTGGTTGTCGCGACCGACACGGCGTTTGTACCGTTCGAATTTAAACAGGGCGATAAGTATGTCGGTTTCGACGTTGACCTGTGGGCTGCCATTGCGAAAGAGCTGAAGCTTGACTACACCCTGAAGCCAATGGACTTCAGCGGTATCATTCCGGCACTGCAGACCAAAAACATCGATCTCGCGCTGGCGGGGATCACCATCACCGACGAACGTAAAAAAGCGATCGACTTCTCTGACGGCTACTACAAAAGCGGCCTGCTGGTCATGGTTAACGCGAATAATAACGATATTAAAGATGTCAAAGATCTGAACGGTAAAGTGGTTGCCGTGAAGGGCGGCACCGGCTCCGTTGATTACGCGAAAGCCAATATCAAAACCAAAGATCTGCGCCAGTTCCCGAACATCGATAACGCCTATATGGAACTGGGTACCGGTCGCGCTGATGCGGTTCTGCACGATACGCCAAACATCCTTTACTTCATCAAAACTGCGGGTAACGGCAAGTTCAAAGCGGTAGGCGACTCGCTGGAAGCGCAAAACTACGGTATCGCCTTCCCGAAAGGCAGCGACGAGCTGCGTGAAAAAGTGAACGGCGCGCTGAAAACGCTGCGTGAGAACGGCACTTACAACGAAATTTATAAAAAATGGTTCGGTACTGAACCCAAATAATAATTAGCGATACTCTCTTCCAGGCCTGCTGTGGTCTGGTAGACCTGGAGCTCTCCGGGCTACCCGTCAGCAGGCCTGAATAGTTTTCTCAGGGGGTTTTCCTCTGTTTTCGACACGGTAACAGGAACACATTATGCAGTTTGACTGGAGTGCCATCTGGCCCGCCATCCCAATTTTACTGGAAGGCGCCAAAATGACGCTGTGGATTTCGGTCCTCGGCCTGGTCGGCGGTCTGATAATCGGTCTGGTGGCCGGTTTCGCCCGCTGTTTCGGCGGCTGGATTGCCAACCACATCGCGCTGGTCTTTATCGAAATCATCCGCGGCACCCCAATTGTGGTGCAGGTCATGTTCATCTACTTCGCCCTGCCGATGGCGTTTAGCGATTTACGCATCGACCCGTTCTCGGCGGCGGTGGTAACCATTATGATCAACTCCGGCGCCTATATTGCGGAAATCACCCGCGGCGCGGTGCTGTCGATCCATAAAGGCTTCCGGGAAGCCGGCCTCGCGCTGGGCCTTTCTCGTCGGGAAACTATCCGCTACGTGATCCTGCCGCTGGCGCTGCGCCGTATGCTGCCGCCGCTGGGCAACCAGTGGATTATCAGCATCAAAGATACCTCGCTGTTTATCGTCATCGGCGTGGCCGAACTGACCCGTCAGGGCCAGGAAATTATTGCCGGTAACTTCCGCGCGCTGGAGATCTGGAGCGCCGTTGCGGTTATCTACCTGATCATCACCCTGGTGCTGAGCTTTGTTCTGCGTCGTCTTGAAAGAAGGATGAAAATCCTGTGATTGAATTTAAAAACGTTTCCAAGCATTTTGGCCCAACCAAGGTGCTGCATGATATCGATCTGAAGATCAACCAGGGCGAAGTCGTGGTGATTATCGGGCCGTCCGGTTCCGGTAAATCGACCCTGCTGCGCTGTATTAACAAACTTGAAGAGATTACCAGCGGCGATTTGATCGTCGACGGTCTGAAGGTCAACGACCCGAAGGTTGACGAGCGGCTGATTCGTCAGGAAGCCGGGATGGTGTTCCAGCAGTTTTATCTGTTCCCGCACCTGACGGCGCTGGAAAACGTGATGTTCGGCCCGCTGCGCGTTCGCGGCGCCAATAAAGCGGCGGCGGAAAAACTGGCGAAAGACCTGCTGGAGAAAGTGGGCCTCGCGGAACGTGCGCACCACTACCCTTCTGAGCTTTCAGGCGGACAGCAGCAGCGCGTGGCCATTGCCCGGGCGCTGGCGGTTAAACCCAAAATGATGCTGTTTGATGAGCCAACTTCCGCGCTTGACCCTGAACTGCGTCATGAAGTGCTGAAAGTGATGCAGGATCTGGCCGAAGAAGGCATGACCATGGTTATCGTTACCCACGAAATCGGCTTCGCCGAAAAAGTGGCGTCGCGCCTGATCTTTATCGATAAAGGGCGCATTGCGGAAGATGGCGATCCGCAGATGCTGGTGAATAACCCGCCCAGCCCGCGCCTGCGCGAGTTTTTGCAGCACGTAGCCTGATGCCCCCCGGCTCTCCCTTCGCGGGAGAGCCGCTTTCCAGAATCATCCCAACCTCGCTCTGCGGATCTCATCTTCTATACTTATTGGTTTGAGATGCAATGGAGGTGCCTGTGCCGCGGATTTTGTTACTGCTTGCCCTACTCTTCACCGCTCCGCTATGGGCCGCGACGCTGCCCGGCGTTCCGGCAACCACAGCGGACCCGTCCAGCAGCAGTGAACCCGATGTGGCGCAGAAGAAAGCGGCCTACGGCGCGCTGGCCGACGTGCTTGAAAACGCCGACGCCCGTCAGGAGCTTATCGAGCAGTTGCGGAAAGCCGCCGCCACGCCGCCGCCGGACAGTACGCCGAAGCTGACGCCGCCGGAAATAAAAGACGAGACCACGGTGCTGGAGAACGTCACCCACATCAGCCGCGAATACGGAGAGCAGCTCTCTTCGCGCTTCTCCCAGCTGTGGCGCAACATCACCGGCTCTCCGCACAAAGCGTTTAATTCTCAGACTTTCACCAACGCCGCCTGGCATTTCCTGCTGCTGGCGGGCCTGGTCTTTGCGTTCTGGTGGCTGGTACGCCTGGCGGCCCTGCCGCTGTATCGCAAAATGGGCCACTGGGGACGGCATAAAAACCGCGACCGCAGCAACTGGCTTCAGCTACCTGCAACCATCGCCGGCGCGTTTATTTTTGACCTGCTTCTGCTGGCGCTCACGCTCTTCGTGGGCCAGCTTTTAAGCGACCGCCTGAACGGTAACAATCCCACCATCGCCTTTCAACAAAGCCTGTTTCTCAACGCCTTCGCGCTGATTGAATTTTTCAAGGCCATTCTGCGGCTTATTTTTTGCCCCCGCATCCCGGAGCTACGCCCGTTCAACCTCAGCGATGAAGCGGCGAAATACTGGAACCTGCGTCTCAGCGCGCTGAGCAGCCTGATTGGCTACGGGCTCATCGTCGCGGTGCCGATTATCTCCAACCAGGTCAACGTACAGTTCGGAGCGCTGGCCAACGTGGTGATTATGCTGTGCATTACGCTGTGGGCGCTGTACCTGATATTTCACAATAAGAAATTGATTACCCAAGGGCTTATCCATCTCGCCGACCGCTCGCTGGCCTTCTTTAGCCTGTTTATCCGCGCCTTTGCGCTGATCTGGCACTGGCTGGCCTGCGCCTATTTTATCGTGCTGTTTTTCTTCTCCCTGTTCGATCCCGGCAACAGCCTGAAATTTATGATGGGCGCGACGCTGCGCAGCCTGGCCATCATCGGCGCCGCCGCGCTGGTCTCCGGTATTCTGTCGCGCTGGATTGCGAAAACCATCACCCTGTCGCCGGAAACCCAGCGCAACTACCCCGAACTGCAAAAACGGCTGAACGGCTGGATCTCCGCGTCGCTGAAAGCCGCGCGTATCCTGACGGTCTGCGTGGCGATCATGCTGCTGCTCAGCGCGTGGGGGCTGTTCGATTTTTGGCAGTGGATGCATAACGGCAGCGGGCAAAAAGCGGTCGATGTGCTGATTCGTATCGCACTGATCCTCTTCTTCTCGGCAATTGGCTGGACGCTGCTCGCCAGCCTGATTGAGAACCGGCTGGCATCGGATATTCACGGCCGCCCGCTGCCCAGCGCCCGCGCCCGAACGCTGCTGACGCTGTTTCGCAACGCGCTGGCGGTGGTCATTAGCACCATTACTATCATGATCCTGCTTTCGGAAGTGGGCGTGAATATCGCCCCGCTGCTGGCCGGCGCCGGCGCGCTGGGCCTGGCGATTTCGTTCGGCGCGCAAACCCTGGTTAAAGATATTATTACCGGGATTTTCATCCAGTTTGAGAACGGCATGAATACCGGCGATCTGGTGACCATCGGGCCGTTAACCGGGACGGTAGAACGCATGTCGATTCGCTCCGTCGGCGTACGCCAGGATACCGGCGCCTATCATATTATTCCGTGGTCTTCGATAACCACCTTCGCCAACTTCGTGCGCGGGATCGGCTCGGTGGTGGCCAACTATGACGTTGATCGACAGGAGGATCTGGATAAGGCCAACCAGGCGCTGAAAGACGCGGTCGCGGAAGTGATGGCGCAGGAAGAGATTCGCGGGCTGATCATTGGCGAGCCCTCTTTCGCAGGATTGGTGGGCTTAAGCAATACCGCCTTCACCCTGCGCGTCACCTTTACTACCCTGCCGTTGAAGCAGTGGACGGTAAGGTTCGCCCTCGACACTCAGGTGAAAAGGCATTTTGACCTCGCGGGCGTGCGGGCGCCGGTACAAACTTACCAGGTTCTGCCGATGCCGGCACCGGCGGGACCGCCGGCACCCGCCGAGCCCACGTTATAAAGCGCGGCGACGTTTGGCTTCGTCCATAAAGGTCCAGGCGATAAAGCGGCTCTGCTTATTTCCCTGGGCCATCTCTTTTTTCACTACTTTCACCGCGCCGACGTCGGTCAGCGCACGGTAGAGCGGCGGCAAATTGTCGCCGCGAGAAACCAGCGAGGTAAACCACTTCACCTGACGGCCAAACTGCTGGCTCTCCGCAATCATCTGCGTAATAAACGCAACCTCGCCCCCTTCGCACCACAGCTCCTGCTGCTGGCCGCCAAAGTTCAGCACGCTCTCCTCGCCCAGTCCCAGGTTGCGACGTTTACGCTCACCACCCGCCTGCGCGCTGGCGGCGGAATCATGGAACGGCGGGTTACACAGGGTCGCGTCGTAGGTCTCATTTTTATGAATAATGCCGGTCAGAATCGCTTTAGCGTCTTTTTGACGACGCAGGCGGATCTGGCGAGTCAGGCCGGGATTGCCGTTGACGATAGCCTGGGCGCTGGCGAACGCGTCGGCGTTCACTTCGCTGCCGGTAAAACGCCAGCCGTACTCGTGCACGCCAATGAGCGGATAGATGCAGTTTGCGCCAACGCCAATATCGAGAATGCTGGCGTTGGCCGGGATCGTCCCGCTATCCAGCGCCAGCAGATCGGCGAGATGATGGATGTAGTCAGCCCTGCCCGGCACCGGCGGGCAGAGAAAGCCGTCGGGAATATCCCAGTGTTTCACCGCGTAGAAGTGCGCCAGCAGCGCTTTATTCAGCGCCTTCACCGCCAGCGGATTGGCAAAGTCGATGGTCTGCTCACCCACCGGGTTAAGGGTGATAAAGCCCTGGAGCTCAGGGTGGGCCTGGCACAGCGCGGGCAGGTCGTAGCGTTGTTGGTGACGGTTACGCGGGTGTAACCCCGGTTTCTGGGCTTTCATGGCAATCTCCTTTGAACAGCCGCGTAAGATACCCGTTGACGGCGGCGCGGTAAATAAGTGAGTCTGGTTATCTCTTTTTTTGTCACGGGTGTCGTATGTATTTCTACCAACCTTCGCACGGACACGGGCTGCCGCACGACCCACTTAACGCCATTATCGGGCCGCGCCCCATCGGCTGGATAGCCTCCCTTGATAACAGCGGCCAGCGTAACCTCGCGCCGTACAGTTTTTTCAACTGCTTTAACTATCGGCCGCCGATTATTGGTTTTGCCAGCAGCGGCTGGAAAGATAGCGTACAGAATATCGCTGAGACTAAAGAGTTCGTCTGGAATCTGGCCACCCGGCCTCTGGCGGTCGCGATGAACGAAACCTCCGCCACCCTTCCCCATAATGAAGATGAATTCATCCGCGCCGGGCTGACTGCCGCTCCCAGCCGCATCGTCAGCGCGCCGCGGGTCGCCGAAAGCCCGGTAAACTTCGAGTGTCGCCTTTCACAATGCATCCAGTTAACAACCGCAGAAGGACGAGCGGTTGACACCTGGCTGGTGCTGGGCGAAGTGGTGGCGGTGCATATCGATGAATCGCTGCTGGAAGACGGAATTTACCAGACCGCCAGGGCCCAGCCGATTCTGCGCGCCGGAGGCCCCAGCGCCTATTATGGCATTGATGAAAGCCTGCGCTTTGACCTCGTTCGTCCGGACGCCCGCTAACCCTCCCACCCGGCCTGTACTAGCGCCGTTTTCCAGGCCGGGTAGCTGAATGCCATTTCCCGCGACAACCTCGCCTGCCCGGCGCGCCTTTATGTAGAAAAAATGCAGCCAATGTAAATAAATGTATTTATTTTTTTATAAATGAGTGATAGAAATTCGCCTGTTGTTTGATAATGATTATCACAATCATTATCAAACTCATTGCTTTTGTAAAAAATCACCTGCAGTGGTCGGGGCGAAGCAACGCTTCGTCTGCGGTCGTTATGGCCTAATTAAAATTATAAGTCACTTATTGATATGGAAAAAAATAACAATTTGCCGTTCAGCAGTTTTCACTCGCTCACTCTCTTCACCGGCTTATGCCTGAGTCTTTCTCCGACCGGCCAGCTGCTTGCCGCGGATAGCACTGAAAAAAATAGCGGCGAAACGCTGGTGGTCGAAGCTCAGACGCCATCGCTGTACGCGCCGACCCGCTCCGCCGATCCTAAATTTTCACGCCCGATCGCCGACACGACGCGGACGGTTAGCGTGGTCTCTGAGCAGGTGATGAAGGACCAGGGCGTCACTAACCTCACCGACGCGCTGAAAAACGTTCCCGGCGTCGGCGCTTTCTTTGCCGGCGAAAACGGCAACTCGACGACCGGCGACGCGATTTACATGCGCGGGGCGGACACTTCCAACAGCATTTACGTCGACGGCATCCGCGATATCGGCAGCGTCAGCCGCGATACTTTTAATACCGAGCAGATCGAAGTCATCAAGGGACCTTCAGGCTCCGACTACGGACGCAGCGCGCCGACCGGTTCAATCAATATGATCAGCAAACAGCCGCGCCTCGATTCCGGCATCGACGCCTCCGCCAGCGCGGGCAGCGCCTGGTTCCGACGCGGCACCCTGGATATTAACGAGGCCATTGGCGAAACCAGCGCGGTGCGTCTGAATCTGATGGGCGAGAAAACCCACGATGCGGGCCGGGACAAGGTGAAAAACGAGCGTTACGGCGTCGCGCCATCGGCCGCATTTGGCCTCGGCACCGACAACCGCCTGTATCTTAACTATCTGCACGTAACCCAGCACAACACGCCCGACGGCGGCATTCCCACCATCGGTCTGCCGGGCTATTCCGCCCCTGGAGCCAGCACCTCGGCGCTGAATCACTCCGGCAAGGTCGCCACCAGCAACTTCTACGGCACCGACTCCGACTACGATGATTCCACAACCGATACCGTGACGATGCGCTTCGAGCACGACCTGAGCGACACGACGACGATTCGCAACACCACCCGCTGGTCTCGCGTGAAGCAGGATTACCTGATGACTGCGGTGATGGGCGGCGCGTCAAACATCACTCAGCCAAACCCCAACGATGTCGGCACCTGGACCTGGTCGCGCCTGGCGAATATCAAAGACATTAGCAACAAGATCCTGACCAACCAGACTAACCTGACGTCGACGTTCTATACCGGGGCCATCGGTCATGACGTCAGCACCGGTGTGGAATTTACCCGCGAAACCCAGACCAACTACGGGGTATATCCGCTCACGCCTCCGGCGGTGAATATTTATCATCCGAACAGCGATATCTCCATCGGCGGCCTGAACCGCAGCGGCGCCAACGCTAACGGACAGACGGATACCTTCGGCGTCTATGCTTTCGATACGCTGCAGATAACCCAGGACGTCGAACTTAACGGCGGGATCCGTCTGGATAACTACCAGACCAAATACGATAGCGCCAGCCTGTGCGGCGGTACCGGACGCGGCGCCATCGCCTGCCCGACCGGAGTCGCGAAAAATACCCCCGTCACCACCGTCGATACCTCAACCAGCGGTAACCTGGTTAACTGGAAGGCTGGCGCGCTGTACCACCTGACCGATAACGGCAACCTCTACGTCAACTACGCCGTCTCCCAGCAGCCGCCGGGAGGGAGCAACTTCACCCTCGCGCAAAGCGGCACCGGCAGCAGCGCCAACCGAACCGACTTTAAACCGCAGAAGGCCAAAACCAGCGAAGTCGGCACCAAGTGGGAGCTGATGGATAAGCGCCTGCTGCTGACCGCCGCCCTCTTCCGCACCGATATTGAAAACGAAGTCGAGCAGAACGACGACGGCAGCTATTCGCAGTACGGTAAGAAGCGCGTTGAAGGCTATGAGATCTCTCTGGCCGGTAATATCACGCCCGACTGGCAGGTGATTGGCGGCTATACCCAACAGCACGCCAGCGTTCGTGAAGGCGCGAATACCGCCCAGGATGGCACCAGCGCGCTGCCGTATACGCCAGAGCATGCGTTTACTCTCTGGAGCCAGTATCAGGCCACCGATGCGATCGCCGTCGGCGCCGGCGCGCGATACGTCGGCAGCATGCATCGCGGCAGCGACGGTGCGGTCGGCACGCCTTCCTATACCGAAGGCTACTGGGTGGCTGATGCCAAAGTCGGCTATCGCATTAACCGTAATCTCGACCTGCAGCTGAACGTCTACAACCTGTTTGATACCGACTATGTCGCCTCGATTAACAAGAGCGGCTACCGTTATCACCCGGGCGAACCGCGAACCTTCGTGCTCACCGCCAATATGCACTTCTGATCCACCCCGGGGCGGCTACGCCCCATTTTCTCCGGAGATAAAACGATGATGTATCATATTCCCGCCGTTCTCAGCTCTCAGGAAGTGGACGATTTTATCGCTCAGCTGCAGCAGGCGGAATGGGTCGACGGGCGCGTGACGACCGGCGATCTGGGCGCCCAGGTCAAAAATAACCAGCAGGTTGATACCCACAGCAATCTTTACGGCGAACTTCAGGGCAACGTACTGGCGGCGCTGAATCGCAGTTCGCTGTTTTTTGCCGCCGCGCTGCCGAAAGCGATTTCCAGCCCGCTGTTTAATCGTTATCAGCAGAGCGAAACTTATGGTTTCCACGTCGACGGCGCGGTACGCAGCCAGGCGCAGGGAGGCTGGATGCGCACCGATCTTTCCGCCACGCTCTTTTTAAGCCCCCCGGAGAGCTACGAAGGCGGTGAGCTGGTCGTGAACGATACCTACGGACAGCATTCGGTTAAGCTCCCTGCCGGGGACCTGGTGCTCTATCCTTCAAGCAGCCTGCACTGCGTCACTCCGGTGACCTCTGGCGTTCGCGTCGCCTCGTTCTTGTGGGTTCAGTCAATGATCCGCGACGATAAACGCCGCAGTATGCTGTTTGAACTGGATGGCAATATTCAGAAATTAAAAAGCCGCCACGGCGAAAGTGACGAAGTCCTGTCTCTGCTTAATCTTTACCATAACCTGCTGCGCGAATGGTCAGAGATCTGAGCCTTGTCTGGTCATTTTTTATCCCCATATTCTCTATACTAAAGAGAGGCGAGATAGCGAGGTGAACTATGGCATCAGGCTGGGCGAATGATGACGCGGTGCAGGAACAGATCGACAGCACCATCAACGACGCGATAGCTCGGGCGCGAAACGAACTGTCATCGGGGGAAAGCAACAAATTTTGTGAAGAATGCGGGGAGCCGATTCCTGAGGCGCGCCGACGGGCGGTGGCGGGGGTGAAATACTGCGTAAAATGCCAACAGGAGAAAGATTTACATAACAATACATTTTCAGGATATAATCGCAGAGGCTCCAAGGATAGCCAGCTTCGCTGACCAATATTTACCGTTCATTACGCACATCGCGTTATCTTTTCGCGCACGTTTTTTGGCAAACGGCGTGGCAAAATGTGCCCTTCCAGCCCCCCGTTCGCCGCCCCGACCTGTTTCGCCGCCGCCGGCTAAAATAATTTATTAATATTCAATAAATTAATAATCATTCAAAAAATTAGATTGAGACTGTTAATTTCCTTCGATTTTATCTCCCGCTAAAAACCGTGATACTTATCACATCGACGGAACATCGTCCCCTATACAGAACAACCTGCGAGAGATTAACTATGAAAAACATCAAATATGCTGCCGCCGCTATCGCCCTTTCCGCTCTGTCTTTCGGCGCGTTCGCCGCTCAGCCGGTGACATCGGCTCAGGCAGAGAGCATGAACAAAATTGGTGTGGTTTCCGCTGAAGGCGCGACGACGCTGGATGGACTGGAAGCTAAACTGGCTGAAAAAGCTGAGGCCGCTGGTGCAACCGGCTATAGCATTACCTCCGCTAACAGCAACAACAAACTGAGCGGTACTGCGGTTATCTATAAATAATCGTCAGTTATCCCTGTAGCAACAGCAACACCCTGTAATGCCACTGTTTTAACCCTGTAAGATCCTTTAATACCCTTGCCTTGCCCGTCCATGCCACTGGACGGGCTTTTTTTTTGCCTGCGATAGGGTTACCAGCTCTCAGCCACCTTCGCCAGCCCCTGCTCCAGAGACAAGACCACGCCGGTGGCCAAAAGACAGCAGGCCAGCTGAATTTTCAACGATGACGGCAGCGGTTCGCTCCCGACCATACAGCGCTCGATCCAGCGCGCGGTCACTTCGGGATCTTTTGACTCCGGCAGAGCGACTGCCTGCGCAGCGGCGCCATCCTGACGCTCGTTAACCACCCGCGTACCGGTCTCATCAATCAGGCTAATCTGCGGGCAGCGCTGCGGGTTAGCGTAAACTTCGCCTTCAGTACCGTGCATCAGCAGCGCCCGGCCGCCGATCCCGGCAAAAAATTTCGCGACCCGACCGACGTACTCAGGGTGCGAAACGCTCGACAGGCGCAGCGCCGCATCTTCGGCAAACGGCGTCGCCAGCTTGGCCAGGGTGTGGGCGCTGTTACGCACGCCCATGCGCCAGCGCATCGCCAGCTGTTTTTCCAGCGGCGGACAAAATACGCCGACCGGAACGTAAACCGGCTGGTGACTGTCTAGCCGCGCCTGTGCCTGGCCCGCGTGAAGCGTCGCCGGGATCCCCATCAGGTCAAAAATGGTTTCCGTCAGCACGCGGGTGGGATCGTGGCTCACGCCGTGAACGATAACCGGGAAGCCGAGCTTATGCAGCAGGACGGCCAGCAGCGGCGTCAGGTTAGCCTGTTTACGCGCGCCGTTATAGCTGGGGATCACAATCGGCATCGGCTTGCCGACCGGCGGCGTCAGCTTAATGGTGTGCTCCTGCATCGCTTCATAGAAGCCCTTCATCTCCGCTTCACCTTCGCCCTTGATGCGCAGGGCAATAAGAATGCCGCCGAGCTCAAGGTCAGGCACCTCGCCGTTAAGCATCCGCGAGTAGAGCGCGCGGGCCGTTTCCACGTCCAGGTCGCGAGCGTGGTTTTTTCCGCGCCCGACTTCTTTAACGATCTTGCTGTACTCCATTGCAGGCTCCTCTGAGCGTCTCACCGCGTCGACATTGCACCGCTAACGCCGTTTGCGACGCGTCTGTTTTGTTTTAGTTTTTACTATAACCTCAGGGACGGCTGGCTGCTCTATCGGAAATATGGGTAATGCATTCAATAAACGCTTACCGTAGTTTTTGGTCAACAGGCGTTTATCATAAATTACCACCTCTCCCCAGCAGCTATGGCTACGGATCAGGCGGCCAACCTGTTGAATCAGGTTGAATGACGCGCTGGGCAGGCTCTGAACTTCGAACGGATAGCGGTTGAGGCTTTTGAGCCATTCGCCTTCGGTGATCACCACCGGGCTGTCAATCGGCGGGAAAGCGATCTTGTGGATATGCACCTGGCTTAACAGTTCGCCTTTTAAATCCAGGCCTTCCGCGAAGGATTGCAGCCCAACCAGTACGCTGCGCTCGCCGCCTTCAACGCGTTTACGATGCAGCTCGACCAGCCGGTAGCGAGGCTTATCCCCCTGAACCAGCAGCAGCAGGCGCAGATCGGTAACGTGTTCGAGAAACCGCTGCATCGCTCTTCCGCTGGCGAAGAGTACCAGCATGCCGAGATGCTTTTTGCTCTCGACCTGTTCCCGGAAATAGGCGGCCATCTCGGCAATATGCTGCTCTTCGTTATCGATAAGCGGTTCGTAATGCATCTGCGGAATGACGATTTTACCCTGTTCGACGTGATTAAAGGGCGAATCCAGCGCCACAAAGCGGTCTCCCGCTTTCTCTTTCAGCCCGCTCATCTCCTGCAGACGCGAAAAGCTATTGAGCGAGCGTAGCGTCGCAGAGGTAACGACGATATGCGGGACGCTGCGCCACAGCAGCCTCTCCAGCTGATCGCTGACGCGGATCCCCACGCAGTGGAACCAGATATGCATCTGGCCATCCCGCAGGTCGCGGGTGACCCATTTGGTCACCGGCGCGCCGGAGGACTGCGCCAGCGATGCCAGCCGCCACAGTTTACTTTGGCTTTCAAACATCCCCAGCGCGCGGTTCATCTGCAGCAGAACCCGGTGCAAACGCACCACGTCGTGACTGCCGGTTTTTTCGCCCAGATCGTTAAGGAACAGCTCCGCCAGACCGCGCAGCGTTTCGGTGAGCTTCGCCAGCCGCTGGCAAATCTCCATCACTTCCTGCGGCAGCTCCCCCATCGGGAAGCGGTGCTCCGCCTCCTGCCCGGCCGGCATGTACAGATTGAGGATATTATTCAGGGAGGAGATGAGCTCATAGAGCTCCTCGCAATGCCCATTCAGACGCTCGGGATTCGCCAGCGGCGGCGTGGTTTTAGGGCGAAACTGCTCCATGCAGGTCGCGACCAGTTTCGTAAAAAGATCCAGCTGCAGGCGGTACCAGGGGGCGGTGATTTCCGCGCTCATTTCCAGCGCATCGCGGGCCACCTCCGGAAGATGGTGGCCTTCATCCAGCACCAGCAGCAGATGCTTCGGTTCCGGCAGCACCGCTTCGCTTTCCATCGCCGCCATCACCAGCGCGTGGTTCGCCACCACCACTTCCGCTTCCTGGATTTCCCGGCGGGCGACAAAAAACGGACATTCGCGATAATAGTGGCAGTTGCGGTTCAGGCAGCTGGCTTTATCGGTGCTCAGGCGGCTCCATAATGAATCATCCACATTTTTATCGGTATGATCGCGCAGGCCGTCCCATTTGTAGCTATCAAGGTCCGCTTTCAGCGTCGCGCACAGCTTCTGTTCCGCCTGGTTGTTAGGCGTGAGTTCGTCATCAAGAAAGGCCAGTAAATCCTGCTGCGTTGGCTCGGTGCTGGCAAGCGCGGCCAGGTTACGCGGGCAGACGTAGCGCCCGCGGCCAAAGGCGGCGGTAAATCGCAGGTCGGGAATGATTTTGCGCAGCAGCGGCAGATCTTTACTGTAGATTTGGTCCTGCAGAGCAACGTTGGCGGTACTGACCACCAGCGTTTTTTGTTCTTCACGGGCAATGGCGATGCCGGGAATCAGGTATGACAAGGTTTTGCCGACGCCGGTCGGGGCTTCTATCGCCAGATGTCGCCCCTCTTCCCCAGCGAGCGTCTTCGCCACATCGGCAATCATCTGCCGCTGCGGAGGACGGGGAATAAAGTCAGGGATTTGTTCCTGAAGCGCCTTATACCAGGCGGCGATTTGCGCTTTCAGCGCTGCGGTCAAAGCCATGAGAAAACCTGAATACTGTATAAACAGCCACTATTGTGCCATTTTTTAGCCGTCGGAAGGAACGTCTTTCTGAGCAAACTGGAATCACGCTCGAGGTTATGCTGAGCGAAGCGCGTCCGGGTAAGGAGTCTTACCCGGACAACCCATCAGTGGCTTAGCCGCGCGATCGCGACACTCGCCACAGGAGTGACGGGATAGTGTTACTCCGCCGCGGCGGGTTTGCGCGGGCGACGACGGCGAGGAGGCTTACCGTCCTGAGTTCGCGCTTTCGGCGCTTCGCCATCGGTACGACGCGGAGCGGACTGCTGACCGCGACCTTGCCCCTGGCCACCGCGACCCTGACCCTGGCCACCGCGACCGCCGCCGCGCTGCTGCTGACGACCGTTCTGAATCGGCTCGGCTTTAATCGATGGATCCGGCTCGTAGCCCGCCAGGGCAATACGCGGGATCTCTTTTTTCAGCAAGCGTTCGATATCATGCAGCAGTTTATGTTCATCAACGCAAACCAGCGACAGCGCTTCACCCGTTGCCGCGGCGCGCCCGGTACGACCGATACGGTGCACATAGTCTTCCGGTACGTTTGGCAGCTCGTAGTTCACCACGTGCGGCAGCTCTTCAATATCCAGACCGCGCGCGGCGATATCGGTGGCCACCAGTACGCGAATGCCGCCGGATTTAAAGTCAGCCAATGCGCGGGTACGCGCGCCCTGGCTCTTGTTGCCGTGAATAGCGGCGCTGCGGATGCCGTCTTTATTGAGCTGTTCCGCCAGATGGTTTGCGCCGTGCTTGGTGCGGGTAAAGACCAGCACCTGCTGCCAGTTACCTTCACCGATCATCTGCGACAGCAGCTCGCGTTTGCGCTTTTTATCGACAAAATGCACCAGCTGGCTCACCTGCTCAGAGGCGGTGTTGCGGCGGGCGACTTCGATCTCCAGCGGGTTATGCAGCAGCTTTTCCGCCAGCGATTTAATGTCATCGGAGAAGGTTGCGGAGAACAGCAGGTTCTGACGTCTGGCCGGCAGCTTCGCCAGCACCCGGCGAATATCGTGAATAAAGCCCATATCCAGCATACGGTCGGCTTCGTCCAGCACCAGCACTTCGACTTTGTCGAGGCTCACGGCGTTCTGATGTTCAAGATCCAGCAGACGACCCGGCGTTGCCACCAGGATATCGACGCCGCTGCGCAGCTTCATCATCTGCGGATTAATGCTCACGCCGCCGAACACCACCAGCGAGCGAACGTTGAGGTATTTGCTGTAATCCCGGACGTTCTCGCCAATCTGCGCCGCCAGCTCGCGCGTTGGGGTCAGGATCAGCGCACGCACCGGGCGACGCCCTTTAGCATGCGGCTCCTTTTGGATCAGATGCTGAAGCAGCGGCAGCGTAAATCCCGCCGTTTTGCCGGTACCGGTCTGAGCGCTGGCCATCAGATCGCGACCCTGTAATACTGCCGGGATAGCCTGCTGCTGAATTGGGGTTGGCTCAACGTAGCCCTGCTCAGCGACGGCGCGCAGGATTTCAGGATTCAGGCCAAGGGAATCAAAAGACATAACAACTCCGAACCGCCCCGGCCCGTCACAGGCGTAGTTTTCAGGGAGATTATTGCGAAAGAGATGGCAAAAACCACAATGCCATGAAGCTGCGCAGTCTAGCAGATTTTGTGACGAGCCGCATAAAATCTGCCGAAAAGAATCCTCCGGCTAACAAACCACTGCTCCCCGTCCTGTCGATGAGAAGCGGCGATGGCGCTTCGCGCCAGGCGTCCCCGAAATAGCCCGTTTAATGCCTCGACGGGGAAACCGCGAACAAAAGCAGAGAAACGCCGCCGCAGAACGCGGCGGCGAAAGCGATTAACGCAGGCGATACTTAATTTTTTCGACCATCTTCGCGGTGGAGATGCCGTAGCGGTCGTGCAGCGTCGGAAGCGCGCCGGCCAGCAGGAATTCGTCAGGCAAACCGACGGTATCCAGCTCGCAGCGTACGCCTTTACGCATCAGCAGCGCGGCAACCGCCTCCCCCAGCCCGCCGACCGACGTGTGGTTTTCCGCGGTCACCACCAGACGGCCGGGCTTCGAAGCCTGCGCAACGATCGTTTTTTCATCAAGCGGTTTGATGGTGGGGGCATGCAGCACCGCCGCGCTGATATTATCGGCCCGCAGTTTTTCAACCGCCTCGAGGGCGCGCATGGTCATCAGCCCGGAAGAGATAATCAGTACATCGTTACCGTCCTCCAGCAGCTTCGCCTTGCCCAGCTCAAACTGATAATCATATTTATCGAGCACCAGCGGCACCTTACCGCGCAATAGACGCATATAGACCGGACCGTCGTGGTCGGCAATCGCCGGTACCGCCTGCTCTATCTCCAGCGCATCGCAGGGATCGACGATGACCATGCCGGGAATGCCGCGCATAATCGCCAGATCTTCCGTTGCCTGATGGCTCGGCCCGTAGCCGGTGGTCAGGCCCGGCAGCGCCGCGCAGATCTTCACGTTCAGATGCTCTTCGGCAATCACCTGATGGATAAAATCATAGGCGCGACGGGTGGCAAAAGCGGCATAGGTGGTGGCGAAGGGAATAAATCCCTCCTTCGCCATTCCCCCGGCGGCCCCCATCAGCAGCTGCTCCGCCATTCCCATCTGGAAGAAGCGATCCGGAAAGGCCTGGGCGAAAATATGTAGATCGGTATACTTTGACAGGTCCGCGGTCATACCGACGATTTCCGGACGCTGGGCCGCCAGCTTCGAGAGCGCGACGCCAAACGGCGCGGAAACGGTCGCCTGACCTTCATCAGCAATGGAGGCGATCATCGCCGACGTTTTTAAGCGTGGTTTACTCTGGCTCATTACAGCACTCCTTCCGGTTTGTTGGCGTCCAGCACCGCAATCGCTTTTTGCCATTCGTCGGCATCGACGCGGATAAAATGGTTCTTATCGCGGGTTTCAAGGAACGGCACCCCTTTGCCCATCAGCGTGTCGCATAAAATGACCCGCGGCTGGTTGCCCGCATGATTTTTCGCGTTATCAAAGGCGGCCACCACCGCCGCCAGATCGTTACCGTCCACGCGCTGCACGTACCAGCCGAAGGCGGCCCATTTTTCATGCAGCGGCTCAAAGCCGAGAATTTTGCGCGAATCGCCGTCCGCCTGCTGTTTGTTCACGTCAACGAGGTTAATCAGGTTAGTCAGGCCGTAGTGGGCCGCCGACATCGCCGCTTCCCAGGTTGAACCTTCGTCCAGCTCCCCATCCGACATAGAGTTAAAAACCCAGGATGCGCTGCCCTTCTTCTTCAGACCGAGCGCCATCCCGACGGCGATGGAGAGCCCCTGCCCCAGCGAGCCGCCGGACATCTCCATTCCAGGCGTATAGGTCGCCATGCCCGACATCGGCAGGCGGCTGTCGTCGGAACCGTAGGTCTCCAGCTCCGCTTCCGGGATAATTCCCGCTTCCAGCAGCGCCGCATAATAGGCGATGGCGTAATGGCCGTGAGAGAGCAGAAAACGGTCACGCCCTTCCCACTGCGGATCTTCCGGACGGTAGCGCATCGCGTGGCTGAAGGCGGTGGCCAGCACATCCGCATAGCCTAATGCCTGGCCGATATAGCCCTGCCCCTGGACTTCGCCCATTTGCAGGGCATAGCGACGAATACGCCACGCCGCCGCGGCAACTTGTTGTGTTTCTGTCATCTTCATCTGATTGCCTCGCTTAGTGGATTAACATGCCGCCGTTTACGTCCAGGGTGATACCGGTCGAGTAGGAAGAGAGATCGCTGCCGAGGAACAGGGCGGCGCGCGCGATATCCACCGCATCGCCCAGACGGTTCATCGGGATCCCGGCGAGGATATTGGCCGTCATGTCGTCGGTCAGCTTGCCGGCGGTAATATCGGTCTGAATCAGCCCGGGCGTGATGCAGTTTACGCGGACGTTATCCGGGCCAAGCTCGCGCGCCATCGCCCGCGCCAGGCCGAGCACACCGGCTTTTGCCGCGCTGTAGTGCGGGCCGCCGAAGATACCGCCGCCGCGCTGGGCGGAAACCGATGAGATACAGACAATGCTGCCCGATTTTTGCGCCCGCATCGCCGGAATAACCGCCTGCGACATCAGCAGCGTGCCGCGCAGGCTGACGTCCAGCACCGCGTCATAGTTGGCGCGCTTAATTTCCATCAGCTTCAGCGGCTGGGTAATGCCGGCGTTATTCACCAGCACATCGACTCGGCCATATTTCGCCAGAATCTGTTCGATTGCCGCCTGCACCTGAACTTCATCGGCGACGTTCGCTGCCAGACCAAGATGGCCTTCGCCCAGGGCCGCCGCAGCGGCTTTGCTGGCTTCGCCATTGAGGTCGATAATGACCACGCTGGCGCCGTTCTCGGCAAATAATTTGGCGGTGGCAAAACCCAAACCGCGTGCGGAGGCCGCGCCAGTAATAATGGCGACTTTATCTTTTAATAACATATTTTCACTCCATGACATGACGTCATATTAATTAACAGAAATATTGCCGTTATTGTGGCTCATCGAGGAAAAGAATCACCACCAGACCTATTGCGGCGCAGATACCAAAATAGGTGAATACAGAATTAAAGCTGCCGGTCTGATCAAGTAAAAAACCGGCGGCCATCGGGGCGACAAAGCCGCCAAGGTTGCCGCCGCTATTAATAATAGAAGAGGCAATCGGATAGGTTTTACTGTCCGAAACGGCCATTCCGTAGGCGGTAAAAGCCGGCCAGCCAATATTCAAACAAAAACCGACAAAGAATAATCCAATACATACCGCCAAGGTGCTTGCTGGAATGTTCAGCATAATGAGCATCATGACCACGGTTGAAATCGCGGTGAACATCATGGTGGGTTTACGCCGGCGGCCTAACACTTTATCCGAGATCCAGCCTCCACCAATCGCGCCAATAAAGCCGCCGATGCACGGCATACTCGCCACGAAGCCCATACTCATCACGTCAAAACCGCGCTCTTTCACTAAATACAGCGGGATCCACGTTAATAACCCGTACAGCACGCTGACCATCATAAAATAGGCCAGACAGTCACCAAGAATATTTTTCGAGGTAAATAATCCTTTCGCCGTATCGATAGGCGCCATCTTTTTCACCCGAATAATTTTATCCAGCCAGGTGAAGCGGTCGGCAATTAATATATTTTCGCGGACGGCGTTTTTATCGGTTTCACGCCCGGCATTAATCTCTTCCAGTTCGCGTTGCGAAACAAATCCGCTTTCCGCGGGCGTTGACTTAACCAACAGGTACCACGCGACCGCCGCCACAATCCCCGGTATCGCAAAGGAGAAAAAGACCCACCGCCAGCCCCAGGTAACCGCGATCCACACCGCCAACGGCGGTACGATTATCGGCGCAAACATGGTGGCGGCGATGTAGACGCCCGTTGCCGTGGCTTTCTCTTTCGGCGGGAACCAGTTATTAATGGTTGAAGCCAGCCCCACCGGGCACGGCCCTTCGCTAAGCCCCAGCCCCAGTCGCACCATCTTCAGGCCAAACACCGAGCTCACGGTGCCCATCAGCCAGGTAAAAGCGGAAAAGCCGAAAATAGACAGCGAGACCAGTCCCCGGGTGCCGCGTCTGGCAATAAAAAAACCGGCCGGGATCTGGCTTACCGCATAGCCGAGGAAAAACATGCTGGCGATGGCCCCGGCCTCAAAGTTGTTGATATGAAACTCGTCAATAATGAACGGCAGTACCGCACCGATATTCGTTCTGTCGGCGTAATTTATGGCATACACCAGGAAAATCATCGTCAAAACCACGAAACGATATTTTGTTTTTCTGGCGTCAGTACAGACAACAGTATCTATACGTGACATAGGGTATCCTCTTTATTTTTTTATGTTTTTTGTCGCGACCCTTACCGCATCGCGCCCTGTTATCAGGCCTGTAGTTGCAATATAACAATCCCAAAAAGAAAGGGTATTCAAAAAAGCTCAATTGCGCGTGAGAAAAATTTGCTTCGTGACTGCACTCAAATTCCTGTCAATTATTTTTTTCGAGAGTTGTGCATTTAAAAACTGTTAACTTCATCACGGATTGCGCCATCACTTATTTTCCGGCTGTGCTATGCTGACCATCATTTTCTGGGATAACGGCTGGACGTCCTTCTTTCTGAGTAAAAAAACCGCCTTGCGTTATTCCCCCCGCCGGAGGAAATCATGAACCAGCCGCTGCAGAATAAAAGCTTGCCGATGCCATCCTTACGTAATATTCAGGCCTTTATTGAAGTGGCTGATACCGGCAGCCTGAACCTGGCGGCAGAGAATCTTAATATTACGGCCTCCGCGGTAAGTCATCAGATAGCCAGCCTGGAACAGTATCTGGGAAAAAAGATATTTTCCCGTAGCAGTAAAGGGATGGTATTAACCACAATTGGCGAAAAATACCTTAAAGAGGTTTCCGGGGCGTTAAATATTATTGGTCAGGCCACTAACCAGGTGATTAATGACATCCACCAGGATTATTTACGGATTCATTCCGCGCCGAGCTTTGGATTATTGTGGCTGATGCCCCGTCTGAATAAATTTCGCCAGGCCTGGCCGGAGCTTAAAATTAGCCTGACCTGCTCTTATGAAAGCATCCAGTTCTCCCGCGATAATATTGATATCGATATTCGCCACGGGCTCTCACAGTGGCCAACCCTGGTGGTCAAGACCATAAAAAATGAACGCGTGCTCCCCTTTAGCTCATCGACTTATTTAGCCGGCCGCGACGTTCAGTCCATTGAAGACCTGCTGGCCTGCGACCTTATTCATTCCGATAGCACGCTGATCGGCTGGAGCAACTGGCTGTCGTGGCATAAGGTTCGCGGCTGGAATAAAAACTTTATTTTTAATTTTGACCGCTCCTATATGAGTATTGAGGCTGCCCGGATGGGAATGGGGATTATTCTTGAGAGTAATTTGCTGGCCGGGCAGAGCGTGAGCCAACGCCACCTGGAACCCGTCTTTACCCGCGACGTCAGCATGCCGGTTAACGCGCATCACTTCGTTTTACCGCACCCGAATGAACAAAAAGAGAAAGTGAAGATCTTCTTTGCCTGGGTTGCCGAAGAGCTGAGTCGCGAAGGATTTCATATCTAGCAGCAAACGGTGGACAAACCGCCAACCTGCGCCTAGAGTTAATCAATCGATTGATTAACTTTTCTCGCGCGATGACAACCACTCCTACGACCAGTAAGGGCGAGCAGGCGAAAAGCCAGCTTATCGCCGCCGCAATCGCCCAGTTTGGCGAATACGGCCTGCACGCCACAACCCGCGATATTGCCGCCCAGGCCGGTCAGAATATCGCCGCCATTACCTACTATTTTGGTTCCAAGGACGATCTCTATCTCGCCTGCGCCCAGTGGATTGCCGATTTTATCGAGCACAATTTCCGCCCCCACGCGCAGGCGGCGGAAGCGCTGTGCGCTGAGCCTGTTCCGGATAAAGCCGCCATGCGCACCCTGATACTGGGCGCCTGCCAGAATATGATTTTGCTGCTGACCCAGGACGACACCGTCAATTTGAGCAAATTTATCTCCCGCGAGCAGCTGTCGCCAACGCCGGCCTACCGGCTCATCCACGATCAGGTGATTGCTCCGCTACACTGCTACCTGACCCGCTTAATCGCCGCCTATACCGGCCTTAACGCTGACAGCACGGAAATGGTCCTCCACACCCACGCGCTGCTGGGCGAAGTTCTCGCTTTTCGCCTTGGTCGGGAAACGGTGCTGCGCCGCGCGGGCTGGGCTGAGTTCGATCGGGACAAAACCGCGCAAATTATTGAGGTTATCACCTGCCATATTGATTTCGTTCTGGAAGGATTATCGCAAAGGAGTCTGGAGTCATGAAAAAACCGCTCATCGTCGTTGTGCTGCTTCTCCTGCTGGCCGCTGTCATTGGCGGAGGCTGGTGGTGGTACCAGAGCAGCCAGCAGAAAGCGCTCACGCTGTATGGCAACGTGGATATTCGTACCGTCAACCTCAGCTTCCGCGTGGGCGGGCGGCTGGCGTCGCTCAGCGTCGACGAGGGCGATGCGATTAAAGCCGGGCAGACCCTGGGCGAGCTGGACCGAGCGCCCTACGAGAATGCCCTGCAGCAGGCTCAGGCCAACGTTTCCACCGCCCAGGCGCAGTACGACCTGATGATGGCGGGGTATCGCTCGGAAGAGATCGCTCAGGCCGCCGCCGCGGTCAACCAGGCGCAGGCCGCTTACGACTATGCGCAGAATTTTTACCAGCGCCAGCTGGGGCTGCGCAAAAGCAGCGCCATCTCCGCTAACGACCTGGAAAACGCCCGCTCATCGCGCGATCAGGCCCAGGCGACGCTGAAGTCCGCGCAGGATAAGCTGCGCCAGTACCGCGCCGGTAATCGTCCGCAGGAAATCGCCCAGGCCAAAGCCAGCCTTGAACAGGCGCAGGCCGCGCTGGCGCAGGCGAAGCTGGATCTGCACGATACCACGCTGACCTCGCCGTCCGACGGGACGCTGATGACCCGCGCCGTCGAGCCGGGCAGCATGCTCAGCGCTGGCGGCACGGTGATGACGTTATCGTTAACCCATCCGGTGTGGGTGCGCGCCTATATCGATGAAAAAAACCTCGGTCAGGCCCAGCCGGGTCGCGAAGTGCTGCTTTACACCGATAGTCGCCCGGATAAACCCTACCGCGGCAAAATTGGCTTCGTCTCCCCTACCGCTGAATTCACGCCGAAAACCGTGGAAACGCCGGACCTGCGCACCGATCTGGTTTATCGCCTGCGTATTGTGGTCACCGATGCCGACGACGCGCTGCGCCAGGGGATGCCGGTCACCGTCACCTTCAGTCACGGAAACGGCCAATGAGCGAGGACGTGATTACGCTGAGCGGCCTGACCCGGCGCTTTGCCGGCATGGATCGCCCGGCCGTCGCGCCGCTGGACTGCACCATTCACTCCGGCTATGTGACCGGTCTGGTGGGCCCGGATGGCGCCGGAAAAACCACCCTGATGCGCATGCTCGCCGGGCTGCTGAAGCCCGACGCAGGTAGCGCAAAAGTGATCGGCTTCGACCCGATTGCCGACGATAGCGCCCTGCATGCGGTGCTCGGCTATATGCCGCAGAAATTCGGCCTGTATGAAGATCTGACGGTGATGGAAAACCTGACGCTCTACGCCGATCTGCGCAGCGTGACCGGCGAGGCGCGGGAAAAAACCTTCGCCAGGCTGCTGGAGTTTACCTCCCTCGGCCCCTTTACCGGCCGGCTGGCGGGCAAGCTTTCCGGCGGCATGAAGCAGAAACTTGGCCTGGCCTGCACCCTCGTCGGCGAACCGAAAGTCCTGCTGCTGGATGAACCCGGCGTCGGCGTCGACCCCATCTCCCGCCGCGAACTGTGGCAGATGGTGCACGAACTGGCGGGCGACGGAATGCTGATCCTCTGGAGCACCTCTTATCTTGATGAGGCCGAGCAGTGCCGGGACGTTCTGTTGATGAACGAGGGCCAGCTGCTCTACCAGGGGGCGCCAAAAGAGCTGACGCAGACCATGGCCGGACGCAGCTTTTTGGTTTCCAGCGCCCGGGAGAATAACCGCCGCCTCCTCCAGCGTACGCTGAAGCTGCCGCAGGTCAGCGATGGCGTGATTCAGGGTAAATCGGTACGCCTGATCCTTAAAAAAGAGGCCAGCATCAGCGATGTACAGAAGGCTGGCGATATGCCGCCGCTGGAGGTCGCCGAAACCGCGCCGCGCTTCGAGGATGCCTTTATCGACCTGCTGGGCGGCACCGGGACTGCCGAATCGCCGCTGGGCAACATTATCCACACCGTGGGAGGCTCCCGTGAGGACACGGTGATTGAAGCGCAGACCCTGACCAAGAAATTCGGCGATTTTGCCGCCACCGACCACGTCGATTTTCAGGTCAAACGCGGGGAGATTTTCGGCCTCCTCGGGCCTAACGGCGCAGGAAAGTCCACGACGTTTAAGATGATGTGCGGCCTGCTGGTCCCCACCTCCGGGAAAGCGCTGGTGCTGGGCATGGACCTGAAAGTCAGCTCCGGCAAGGCGCGTCAGCATCTGGGCTATATGGCGCAGAAGTTCTCGCTCTACGGCAACCTTTCCGTTGAGCAGAACCTGCGCTTCTTCTCCGGCGTCTACGGCCTGCGCGGACGGGCGCAGAACGACAAAATCGCCAGCATGAGCGAGGCGTTTGGCCTGAAAAGCATCGCCCGGCAGGCCGCCGACGATCTGCCGCTCGGCTATAAACAGCGCCTGGCGCTGGCCTGCTCGCTGATGCACGAGCCGGATATCCTGTTTCTTGATGAACCTACTTCCGGAGTCGATCCCCTCACCCGCCGCGAATTCTGGCTGCATATCAATAGCATGGTGGATAAAGGCGTGACGGTGATGGTCACTACCCACTTTATGGATGAAGCGGAGTATTGCGATCGTATCGGCCTGGTCTATCGCGGCAAACTGATCGCCAGCGGCACGCCGGACGATCTGAAGGCGCTGGCGGCGGATGATGAACAGCCTGACCCGACGATGGAGCAGGCGTTTATCACCCTCATTCACGACTGGGATAAGGAGAACGCCGGTGAGCGGTAAACTGCTATCGTGGCGGCGCGTACGCGCCCTGTGCGTGAAAGAGACGCGGCAGATTGTCCGCGACCCCAGCAGCTGGCTGATTGCGGTGGTCATCCCCCTGCTGCTGCTGTTTATCTTTGGCTACGGGATTAACCTCGACTCCAGCAAGCTGCGGGTGGGCGTGCTGCTGGAGCAGCAGAGCGAAGAGGCGCTAGATTTTGTCCATACCATGACCGGCTCCCCTTATATCGACGCCACCATCAGCGATAACCGCCAGGAACTGGTGCAGATGATGCAGGCGGGACGCATTCGCGCCCTGGTAACCCTGCCGGTGGACTTCGACCAGAAGATGGCCCGCCCCGGCGACGATGCGCCGATCCAGCTCATCACCGACGGCAGCGAACCGAATACCGCTAACTTCGCCCAGGGCTACGTCGAAGGCATCTGGCAAATCTGGCAGCAGCAGCGGGCGGAAGATCGCGGCGAAACCTTCGAGCCGCTAATCGACGTGCAGACGCGCTACTGGTTTAACCCGGCCGCGATCAGCCAGCATTTTATTATCCCCGGCGCGATTACCATCATTATGACGGTAGTCGGCGCGATCCTGACCTCGCTGGTGGTGGCCCGCGAGTGGGAGCGCGGCACCATGGAGGCGCTGCTGTCGACCGAGATTACGCGCGCCGAGCTGCTGCTGTGCAAGCTGATCCCCTACTATTTCCTCGGCATGCTGGCGATGCTGCTGTGTATGCTGGTGGCGGTGTTTATTCTCGGCGTGCCCTTTCGCGGTTCGCTGGTGATTCTGTTTTTTATCACCAGCCTGTTTTTGCTGAGCACCCTGGGAATGGGGCTGCTGATTTCCACCATTACCCGCAACCAGTTTAACGCCGCGCAGGTGGCGCTGAATGCCGCATTCCTGCCTTCAATTATGCTGTCCGGGTTTATTTTTCAGATAGACAGCATGCCGGCGATAATCCGCGCGGTGACCTACGTGATCCCGGCGCGCTATTTTGTCAGCACCCTGCAAAGCCTGTTTCTGGCGGGCAACATCCCGGTGGTGCTGCTGGTGAACGTGATGTTTTTAATCGCCTCGGCGGTGATGTTTATCGGCCTGACGTGGCTGAAAACCAAACGGCGTCTGGATTAATTTGCCTGCGTGCCCCCCGGGTTGCGGCTAACGTCTTACCCGGGCTACCGTTTCTGCCAGATTGGGTAGCCAGGATAAGCGCAGTCCGGGAATACAAAGCAGTATAAAGAGAGAATATAAGATGTTTCATCGCTTATGGACGTTAATCCGCAAAGAGCTACAGTCGCTGTTGCGCGAACCGCAGACGCGGGCGATTTTGATTATGCCGGTGCTCATTCAGGTGCTGCTGTTCCCCTTTGCCGCCACGCTGGAGGTAACGAACGCCACCATCGCCATCTATAACGAAGACAACGGCAAGCACGCCGTGGAGCTGACCCAGCGCTTTGCCCGCGCCAAAGCCTTCACCCACGTGCTGTTACTGAAAAGCCCTCAGGAAATAAGACCGACCATCGATGAACAAAAAGCGCTATTGGTCGTGCGTTTCCCGGCGGATTTTTCGCGCAACCTCGACACCAACCAGACCGCCCCGCTCCAGCTGCTGCTGGACGGGCGCAACTCCAACAGCGCGCAAATTGCCGCCAACTACCTCCAGCAGATCGTCAAAAGCTATCAGCAGGACCTGCTGGAAGGCAAAGCCAAACCGAACAATAGCGAGCTGGTGGTACGCAACTGGTATAACCCGAATCTCGATTACAAATGGTTCGTGGTGCCGTCGCTGATCGCCATGATCACCACCATCGGCGTAATGATCGTCACCTCGCTCTCCGTTGCCCGCGAGCGCGAACAGGGGACGCTCGACCAGCTGCTGGTCTCGCCGCTGGCAACCTGGCAGATCTTTATCGGTAAAGCGGTCCCGGCGCTGATTGTCGCCACCCTGCAGGCGACCATCGTGCTGGGGATCGGTATCTGGGCCTATCAGATTCCCTTCGCTGGCTCACTGCTGCTGTTTTACTTCACGATGATCGTTTACGGTCTGTCGCTGGTAGGATTCGGACTGCTGATTTCGTCGCTGTGCTCCACGCAGCAGCAGGCGTTTATCGGCGTATTCGTCTTTATGATGCCGGCGATTTTACTCTCCGGCTACGTTTCGCCGGTGGAAAATATGCCGGTATGGCTACAAAACCTGACGTGGGTGAACCCGATTCGTCATTTCACCGATATCACCAAGCAGATCTATTTGAAGGATGCGAGTCTGGAAATCGTGTGGGGAAGTTTGTGGCCGCTACTGGTCATAGCGGCCACCACCGGCTCGGCGGCGTATGCGATGTTCCGAAGAAAGATCGCGTAATACTCGTCATCGTTCAAGCCACAACTGTGCTGGCTCGCCTTGCTCCCCCCAGTCACATAGTTATCTATGCTTCTGGGGATTCGCTGCGTTGCCGCCTTGTTGTAGCCCGAACGATTTAGCGTATCTGTTTTTATCTTTTGCCAGCAGTGAAACCACCGCCGGACCGGCCAGTATTGCCAGCCCGGCGAGGGCCAGCAGCAGGTTATTGTGCAGCACGCGCGACAGCAGCCACAGCACGATCACCGCGGTACCGAAGTACCAGGTGGTGGTGAGTTCCTCAAGGAAATCACCGACGTCGCGCCAGCGCTCATCGTGATGGCGCTGCAAAAACAGCATCGACACTAACGTGACGCCGTACAGCACGCACAAACCTAATCCGACGCGCACCAGCGCGCCGCTCATCCAACCCATCACCAGTACTGCCACGACCAGTAGATGCAACATAATCTGCCAGCAACTAAGACCCGTTGCGACGCGTACACGTTGTTGCCACTTCATGGCTTCTCTCCTGAAGGATTTTTCTCTGCTACTCAGAGTACCGCACTTTACGGAAAATTCCGTATCACCGCATCTTTTTGTGACCTCTACTACACTATTTCCTACAGGAAAGTGACATTGCCCAGAGAAATAAGGACAAACAAATGCCGCGATTTTCGTTAAACGTGCTGACAATTAACACTCATAAAGGGTTTACTGCGTTCAATCGCCGCTTTATTTTGCCCGAATTACGCGAAGCGGTGCGCAGCGTCAGCGCCGACATTGTTTGCCTGCAGGAGGTGATGGGGGCGCACGAAATTCATCCGCTGCATATCGAAAACTGGCCGGATACCACCCACTATGAGTTTCTGGCCGATACCATGTGGAGCGATTATGCCTACGGTCGTAACGCCGTTTACCCGGAAGGGCATCACGGCAACGCGGTCCTCTCCCGCTTCCCCATCGAACATTATCAAAATCTCGATGTTTCGGTCGGCAACAGCGAAAAGCGCGGCCTGCTCTACTGCCGCATCGTCCCGCCGGAAAGCGGCATCGCTATCCATTTATTCTGCGTGCACCTGGGACTGCGCGCTCATCAACGCCAGGCCCAGCTGACGATGCTGGCGGACTGGGTGAACGGTTTACCCGCGGGCGAACCGGTGGTGGTAGCCGGTGATTTTAACGACTGGCGGCAGCAGGCGAACCGCCAGCTTAAAGCCCAGGCCGGGCTGGAGGAGATTTTTACCCGCGCCAGAGGGCGCCCGGCGCGCACTTTCCCGGTCAGCTTTCCGCTGCTGCGACTTGACCGCATCTACGTAAAAAACGCCCACGCCAGCCAGCCCAGAGCGCTGGCGTTAAAACAGTGGCGTCATCTGTCCGATCATGCACCGCTTAGCGTGGAGATACATCTGTGAAATGCAGCTGGCAGGAAGGAAACCGCATTCGGCTATTAGAAAATGGCGATAACTATTATCCGGCCCTGTTTGCCGCCATCGGCCGCGCGCAGCAGCGGGTGATCCTTGAGTCTTTTATCTGGTTTGAAGATGACGTCGGCAAACAGCTCCATGCCGTTCTGTTAAAAGCGGCCCAGCGCGGCGTGCGCGTCGAGGTCTTATTGGACGGCTACGGCTCGCCGGATTTAAGCGAAAGCTTTGTGGGCGAGCTGACGTCGGCTGGCGTGATTTTTCGCTATTACGATCCGCGCCCGCGCCTGCTCGGCATGCGCACCAATTTATTTCGCCGTATGCATCGCAAAATCGTGGTGATTGACGACGTTACCGCCTTTGTCGGCGGCATTAACTACTCCGCCGAGCACATGACCGATTACGGTCCGGAGGCCAAACAGGATTACGCCGTACAGGTCGAAGGGCCGGTAGTGCTCGATATTCTGCAATTTGAACTCGAAAACCTCCCCACCAGCGAAGCGACACGACGCTGGTGGCAGCGGCGTCGGCATAAGCCTGAAATCAACCGCAACCCCGGCGAAGCGCAGGCGCTGTTTATCTGGCGGGATAATCAGGATCATCGCGATGATATTGAACGTCACTATCTGAAGATGCTGACCAGCGCCCGCCGGGAAGTGATTATCGCTAACGCCTACTTTTTCCCCGGCTATCGGCTGCTGCACGCTATGCGCAACGCTGCCCGCCGCGGCGTGCGCGTTAAGCTCATCGTTCAGGGTGAGCCGGATATTCCGATTGTCAAATTCGGCGCGCGCCTGCTCTACCACTATCTGGTAAAAGGCGGCGTGCAGATTTTCGAATATCGCCGCCGTCCGCTACACGGCAAAGTGGCGCTGGCGGACGATCACTGGGCCACTGTGGGCTCCAGCAACCTCGACCCCCTGAGCCTGTCGCTGAATCTGGAAGCCAACCTGGTGATTCACGACCGCGAGTTTAACCAGACGCTGCGCGATAATCTCAATGGCTTAATCCTTAACGACTGCCGCGAGGTCGATAAGCGCATTTTGTCGAAACGAACCTGGTGGCGGCTCGGCATTAGCGTGCTGGCGTTCCACTTCCTGCGCCACTTCCCTGCCTGGGTCGGATGGCTACCGGCCCATACGCCGCTGCTGTCGCGGGTTCAGCCCCCGGTACAGCCAGAAATAGAAACCCAGGACCGCGTGGACCCGGAAAACCAGGAGGTGAAATCCTGATGGCGAAATCTCACCCTCGCTGGCGGATGGCGAAAAAAATCCTGACGGTGCTCTTTTTTATCGCCGTCGTCGTTCTGCTGGTGGTCTACGCGCAAAAAATCGACTGGCAGGACGTGTGGAAGGTCATTCGCGATTACAACCGTACGGCGCTGCTCAGCGCCATCGGGTTGGTTATCGCCAGCTACCTGATCTATGGCTGCTACGACCTGCTGGGGCGCGCTTACTGCGGCCACAAGCTGGCTAAACGCCAGGTGATGCTGGTGTCGTTTATCTGCTACGCCTTTAACCTGACGCTCAGCACCTGGGTGGGTGGGATTGGTATGCGCTATCGGCTCTACTCGCGCCTCGGCCTGAGCGGCGCAACCATTACCCGTATCTTCTCCCTGAGCATTACCACCAACTGGCTGGGCTATATTCTGCTCGGCGGCATTATTTTTAGCTCCGGCATGGTGAAGGTGCCCGAGCGCTGGTATATCAGCCAGTCGTCGCTGCAAATTCTGGGCGTCGTTTTACTGCTGATTTCCGCGTTTTACCTGTGGGCCTGCGCCTTTGCTAAAAAGCGCCATCTGACGATAAAAGGCCAGCGGCTGGTTCTGCCGTCCTGGCGCTTCGCGTTATTGCAGATGGCGGTTTCCAGCCTGAACTGGATGGCGATGGGGGCGATTATCTGGCTGCTGCTGGGCCCGCAGGTGGACTATTTTCTCGTGCTCGGCGTGCTGCTGGTCAGCAGCATTGCGGGGGTTATCGTGCATATTCCGGCAGGCATTGGCGTGCTTGAGGCGGTATTTATCGCCATGCTTTCCGGGGAAGAGATTTCGCGCGGCGCGATTATTGCCGCCCTGCTTGCCTATCGCGCCCTGTACTACTTCCTGCCGCTGCTGCTGGCGACCATCGGCTACCTGATTCTGGAGAGCCGGGCGAAGCATCTGCGGGAGAAAAACCAGCGCAAGCTGGCGGGCGAGTAGTCAAAAAAGCCCCGGTCGCGGATGCTGACCGGGGCTACAGGTTCATCGTTTTCTGCGGTCTGGTAGCCCGGATAAGGCGCATCGCGCCGCCATCCGGGAACGAGTTAACGACGGTTGCCGAAAATGCGCAGCAGCATCAGGAACAGGTTGATAAAGTCCAGATACAGCGTCAGCGCCCCAAGAATCGAGTATTTGCGCAGCGTTGACGCATCGCGAACGTCAATCTGCTCGCCGATGTTTTTCAGCTTCTGGGTGTCATAGGCGGTCAGGCCGACGAAGACGATCACCCCGATGTAGGTCACCGCCCACATCAGCGCTTCGCTCTTCAGCCAGAAGTTAACCAGCGACGCCAGCAGGATACCGATAAGCGCCATAAACAGCATATTGCCGAAGCCGCTCAGGTCGCGTTTAGTGGTATAGCCGTAAAGGCTCATCACGCCAAACATCCCGCCTGCCACCACGAAGGTACTGGCGATCGATGAGTAGGTATAGACGAGGAATATACTGGATAAGGTGAGCCCGGTTAGCGCCGAATAGAGCATAAACAGGGTGGTCGCCATTCCCGCGCTCAGCCGCTGCACCATGCCGGAGAGCACAAATACCAGCCCCAGCTGGGCGATGATCAGGCCGAAAAAGGTTATTTTGCTGGAAAAGACAAACATCATCACCGCAGGGGTGTTGGCCGCAAACCACGCGATAAACGCCGTGAGCAGCAGCCCGACCGTCATCCAGCCGTACACCTGCGCCATATAAGTTTGAAGTCCGCTGCGACCCTGTACGATCGACCCGGAACGAGGATATCTATCCATGACTGTCTCCTGATTAACGAAATTTATCTTCTAAGCGTACCACACTACCAGCGTTCTGCCGCTTCACGGTCGCTATCTCGCGCATCGACCCAGCGCTCGCCTTCCGGCGTCGCCTCCCGCTTCCAGAACGGCGCGCGGGTCTTCAGGTAATCCATAATAAACTCCCCCGCCGCAAACGCGCTACCGCGGTGGGCGCTGGTGACGCCGACAAAGACAATCTCCTCCCCGGGCCACATCTCGCCGATACGGTGAATCACCGTCACCCGGCCCAGCGGCCAGCGCTCGCGCGCCTGTTCCACAATCTCCGCCAGCGACTTTTCCGTCATCCCCGGATAGTGCTCAAGGGTCAGCGCTTTGACGCTGTCGCCAAGGTTGTGGTTGCGGACCTTGCCGGTAAACGTCACTACCGCGCCGTCTTCATCGCGCTCGGCCAGCCAGGGGTATTCGTCGCCGACCTTAAAGCGGTCATGGCTGACGATAATACGCGTCTGCGTCATGTTATCCCCCGGTAACCGGCGGGAAAAACGCCACTTCATCACCGGCCGCCAGCGGGTGATCAAACGTCGTCAGCGTCTGGTTTACCGCCGCCAGCAGCTTGCCCTCCTCCAGCGCCAGCGCCCAGCGGTCGCCGCGGGCGATCAGCTGCTGGCGAACGGCTTCAACCGTGGTCAGGCCTTGCGGATCGAGCGTCAGGGAGTCGGTGCCGAGCAGTTCGCGCACCTGGGCAAAAAAAAGAACCTTAATCATGGCTATCTTCCACTCTGAAATCGCCGGACTTGCCGCCGCTTTTCGCCAGCAGGCGCACCGGACCTATCACCATATCTTTCTGCACCGCTTTGCACATATCGTAAATCGTCAGCGCGGCGACGGAAGCGGCGGTCAGGGCTTCCATCTCAACGCCGGTTTTCCCGGTCAGACGGCACAGGGATTCGATACGCACCCGGTTATGCTCGGGCTGCGCCTGCAGATTGACTTCGACTTTGCTCAGCATCAGCGGATGGCAAAGCGGAATCAGCTCCCAGGTGCGTTTTGCCGCCTGGATCCCGGCAATGCGCGCGGTGGCAAAGACATCGCCTTTGTGATGGCTACCGTCGATAATCATCGCCAGCGTCGTGGCCTGCATTTCAACATAGGCCTCGGCGCGCGCTTCGCGAACCGTCTCCGCTTTCCCTGAGACATCGACCATGTGCGCTTCGCCGGCGGCGTTAATATGGGTCAGCTGCGTCATAAATTACTTCTTAAGATGAGAGATAAAGTTGCACGGGCGCGTGCGCGCATCGAGCTGCGGCGCAATAATATTGTCCCATGCGGTACGACAGGCTTTGGTTGAGCCGGGCATCGCAAAAATCAGCGTGCGGTTCGCCACCCCGGCAACGGCGCGGGACTGCAGGGTCGAGGTGCCGATCTCTTCGAAGGAGAGCATGCGGAACACCTCGCCGAAACCTTCCACTTCGCGGTCAAACAGCGGCAGCAGCGCTTCCGGCGCCTGGTCGCCGTCGGTAAAACCGGTGCCGCCGGTAATCAGCACCACCTGCACCTCATCGCCGGCAATCCACGCCGACACCTGGGCGCGAATGGCGTAGCGGTTCTCTTTCACAATCGCCTTATCGACGATGACGTGCCCCGCCTCCTCAGCCGCGTCGCGCAGCCAGTGTCCGGAGGTGTCGTCCTCTTCGCCACGTCGGCTGGAGACGGTGAGAATAGCAATACGGGTCGGGATAAACTCAGCGCTGGCCTGGCTCATCTGATCGCTCCTTAAAATGAATTATCCGCCAATATAGGACAGGTTCTGGGTAATACCGGTGTTGCCCTGATGCAGGAAGTGGGTCTGTTTTTTGTGCGTTAACGCCTCGGATATCCGCGCCTCCAGCGCCGGCTGCTGCTCATCATCGGCGAGCAGATCGCGCAGATCGACGCCGCCTTCGCCAAACAGGCACAGGTGCAATTTACCCACGGAAGAGACGCGCAGACGGTTACAGGTAGCGCAGAAGTCTTTTTCATAAGGCATAATCAGACCGATTTCCCCGGCATAATCCGGATGGCAAAACACCTGCGCCGGGCCGTCGCTACGCTGGCGGATCTGATGGATCCAGCCGCGACGCAGCAGCTCATCGCGCAGCACCATGCCCGAGATATGATGGCGGCGGAACAGATCGCTGCCTTCGCCGGTTTCCATCAATTCAATAAAACGCAGCTGAATGCGGCGCGGCTGGATCCACGCCAGAAAAGTGTCGAGCTGGTGATGGTTAACGTCGCGCATCAGCACGGTATTGACCTTCACTTTTTCGAAGCCAGCGGCAAATGCGGCATCGATGCCGTCCATCACCTGATGAAACTTGTCCTGGCCGGTGATGGCGTGAAACTGACGCGCATCGAGGCTATCCACGCTGACGTTAATCGCCGTCAGCCCGGCATCGCGCCAGCTTTCAACGTCGCGCGCCAGCCGGTAGCCGTTGGTGGTGACCGCAATCTGGCGAATAGAAGGGTTTTCCCGCACCGCGGCGATGATGTCGGTAAAATCGCGACGCAGCGAGGGTTCGCCGCCGGTCAGGCGCACCTTTTCCGTCCCCAGGGCGGAGAACGCGCGCGTCACGCGGCGAACTTCATCAACGCTGAGAAAGCCTTTATTGGTGACGGCGCCGGGCTTATAGCCATCGGGGAGACAGTAGGTGCAACGAAAGTTGCATACGTCGGTAATTGATAAACGCAGATAGTAAAACTTCCGCGCAAATGCATCGGTAAGCTGTGAAGCCATAGACACCTTTCCAAATACGGGAGACGCGGTCATTTCTTTTCGCGCCCTGGTGGCAACCGAGGTTGTCACGGCCAAAGCACCATATCTTTCGACACAGGCACAGAGGCTAGAGTGTTAGTGGGTTACGCCGAATAGTAGCGCTTTAATAACGGTTATGCCATTTCCAGTTTCGTTATATAATCATGTATATATCGATACGATCGCGTATTTTCGCTACAGAATAGCTAAAAACCACGCTTTTGCATTGATGTCGGTCAGTTTGTCAGATTCAGCCCATCGTCTTTTAGGGGTAGATCGGTTACTGTGAGCCCGATAAATGGTTATAAGGGATTTTTATGCGCAATCGCACTTTCGCCGATCTGGATCGCGTGGTGGCACTCGGCGGCGGGCACGGGCTGGGCCGGGTAATGTCATCCCTCTCTTCGCTCGGTTCACGCCTCACCGGCATCGTCACCACGACCGATAACGGCGGCTCTACGGGGCGCATTCGTCGCGCGGAAGGCGGCATCGCCTGGGGCGATATGCGCAACTGTATTAATCAGCTCATCGCCGAACCCAGCGTGGCCTCGGCGATGTTTGAGTACCGTTTTAGCGGCAACGGCGAGCTTTCCGGGCATAACCTCGGCAATTTGATGCTTAAGGCGCTGGATCACCTGAGCGTGCGCCCGCTTGAAGCGATCAATTTGATCAGGAATCTTCTTAAGGTCGACGCGTTTCTGATCCCGATGTCGGAACAACCGGTCGATCTTATGGCCATCGACCATGAAGGGCACGAAGTTTACGGTGAAGTGAATATCGATCAGCTTGCCAGCGTGCCGCGCGAGCTTATGCTCTCCCCGCCGGTGCCCACCACCCGTGAAGCGATAGAAGCCATCGCCGAAGCCGATTTAATCCTGATTGGCCCCGGCAGCTTCTATACCAGCCTGATGCCGATTCTGCTGCTTGATGAGATGGCGAAGGCGCTGCGCCGCACGCCCGCACCAATGGTGTTTATCGATAACCTTGGCAAAGAGCATAGCCCGGCAGCCAGCCTGACGCTGGCGGACAGGGTCGCCATTATGGAGCAGCAGATTGGTAAACGAGTGATTGACGCGCTGGTTGTCGGCCCGAAAGCCGATATCGCAGGGATTAAGGATCGGGTCGTCATTCAGACGCCGCTGGACGCCAGCGATGTACCCTATCGTCACGATCGCCAGCTGTTGCGCCGCGCGCTGGATAAAGCGATTCAGGCCTTAGGCTAATCCTCAACGCGGCCTTATCCTCGCGACAAAAACAGGCAGGCTTAAAAACTTAAGGTTGTCTTAAAAAAAAACGGGCAGCATAGCGAACATCTCTTAATGTGGACTTCGCTATGTCGTTATTTTCTTTACGTCGGCCAATGCTTAACCGTACGGTCTATTTGATTCTGTTCGCCTGCTATATTGGCCTGGCGCTGAACATCGCTTTCTATCGCCAGGCGTTTACCCTGCTGCCGGTCAACGGCCTGCATAACTGGCTGGTGTTCCTCAGTATGCCGATAGTGGCTATCAGCGTGATGAATATCATCACCACGCTAGCGTCATTTCTTAAGCTTGACCGCCTCGTTATCAGCCTGTTTATTCTGCTTAGCGCCTCGGCCCAGTATTTTATCTGGACCTTTGGCGTGGTTATCGATCGGGCGATGATCACCAATATTCTCGATACCACTCCCGCCGAAAGCTTTGCGCTACTCTCCGGAAAAATGGTCCTGATCCTGGGACTCTCCGGCATTCTGGCGGTGGTCGTGGCCTGGTGGGTTAAAATCCGCAAACCGGCAACCCTGTGGCGCAGCGTGGCGGTAAGGCTGTTGAGCATCGTGGTTTCAGCGCTGCTGATTATTCTGGTCGCGGCATTTTTCTATAAAGATTACGCCTCGCTGTTTCGCAATAACAAAGAGCTGGTTAAGTCCCTGAGCCCGTCAAACAGCATTGTGGCCGTGAACTCCTGGTATGCGCATAACAGGATGGATAATCTTCCGCTGGTCAAAATTGGCGAAGACGCGGTTCAGAAGCCGGAGATGCGCAGCGGACCGCGGAAAAACCTGACTATCGTGGTGTTAGGCGAAACCTCAAGGGCGGCAAACTTTTCCCTGAACGGCTACGCCCGCGAGACCAACCCGCGCCTGAAACAGGATAATGTTATCTATTTCCCCGACACCACGTCCTGCGGCACCGCGACCGCGGTTTCTGTACCGTGCATGTTCTCTAATATGCCGCGCGCCCACTATGATGAAGAGCTGGCGCACCATCAGGAAGGCGTGCTGGATATCCTGCAGCGCGCGGGAATTCAGGTTCAGTGGAATGATAACGACGGCGGCTGTAAAGGAGCCTGCGACCGGGTACCGCACCAGAACGTCACCGATCTGAAGCTTAGCGGCCAGTGCATCGACGGCGAGTGCTACGATGAGGTACTGTTCCATAACCTGGAGAACTATATCGATAATCTGCAGCAGGACGGGATTATCGTTCTGCACACTATCGGCAGCCACGGCCCAACCTACTACAATCGTTATCCGGCGCAGTTTAAACAGTTTACGCCCACCTGCGACACCAACGAGATTCAGAGCTGCACCCAGCAGCAGCTCACCAATACCTACGATAATACGATTTTGTATGTCGATTATGTGGTCGACAAAGCGATAAAATTACTGCAGTCAAAGCAGGATAAATTTACCACCAGCCTGGTGTATCTCTCGGATCACGGCGAGTCGCTTGGCGAGGATGGGGTGTATTTACACGGGCTACCGTGGTCCATCGCCCCGGACACGCAAAAACACGTCCCGATGCTGCTGTGGCTGTCAGCGGATTATCAACAGCGCTATGGCGTGTCCAGCCAGTGTTTGCAGCAAAAAGCGAAAACGCAAGCGTATTCGCAGGATAATCTTTTCTCCACCCTGCTCGGTCTGCTCGGGGTCAGCACCCGCGAGTACCAGGCAACAGACGATATTTTAACGCCATGTAGAGAGGCAGGCCGATGAAAATTTTAGTCATTGAAGACGATGCGCTCCTGTTACAAGGGTTAATTCTGGCGATGCAAAGCGAGGGCTACGTTTGCGACGGCGTATCAACCGCCCACGAAGCCGCCCTCTCTCTGGCCAGCAACCACTACAGCCTGGTGGTTCTCGACCTCGGCCTGCCGGATGAAGACGGTCTGCACTTCCTGGCGCGTATGCGACGGGAGAAGTTCAGCCAGCCGGTGCTGATCCTCACCGCCCGCGATACCGTGGATGACCGCATCAGCGGTCTGGATACCGGCGCGGATGACTACCTGGTTAAGCCGTTTGCGCTGGAAGAGCTGAACGCGCGCATTCGCGCCCTGCTGCGTCGTCACAATAATCAGGGCGATAACGAACTGTCCGTCGGCAATCTGCGCCTGAACGTCACCCGGCGGCTGGTCTGGCTCGGCGAGCAGTCCCTGGATTTAACGCCCAAAGAGTACGCTCTGCTTTCACGCCTGATGATGAAAGCGGGCAGCCCGGTGCATCGCGAAATTCTCTACAACGACATTTACAGCTGGGACAACGAACCGGCCACCAATACGCTGGAGGTGCATATCCATAATCTGCGCGATAAAGTCGGCAAATCACGCATCCGCACCGTCCGTGGCTTTGGCTATATGCTGGTTGATAACGCGGAGACCGAATAACGCTATGGCTTTTTTTGTCAGTGAAAACTGGACTATGCGTCATCGGCTGCTGCTGACAATTGGCGCTATTCTGGCCGTTTGTCAGCTCATCAGCGTGTTCTGGCTGTGGCATGAAAGTCAGGAGCAGATTCAGCTGCTGGTCGCCAGCGCCATTGAAGGGCATAACAATCAGAAGCATATTGAGCATGAGGTTCGCGAAGCGGTAGCCAGCCTGCTGATCCCAAGCCTGCTGATTATCGGCCTGGCGCTGTATATCTCCCTGCTGGCGGTGAAAAAAATCACAAAGCCGCTTTCCAGACTGCAGCTCGAGCTGGAAAGCCGCACCCCGGACAACCTGCAGCCTATCACGCTGAAGGAATCGGTTCCTGAAGTCACCGCGGTGACCACCGCGATTAATCAGCTGGTGTCCCGCCTGAATTTAACCCTCGATCGCGAGCGTCTGTTTACCGCCGACGTCGCCCATGAGCTGCGCACGCCGCTGGCCGGGCTGCGTCTGCACCTGGAGCTTCTGGCGAAAGTGCATGGCGTTAGCGTGGACCCGCTAATTCAGCGTCTCGATCAAATGACCAATAGCATTACCCAGCTGCTTCAGCTGGCGCGCGTTGGCCAGTCATTCTCCGCCGGAAGCTATCAGCAGGTTGCGCTGAAAGAGGATGTAATCGAACCGCTGCAGAGCGAGCTTGAGACTATGCTGCAGCAGCGCCAGCAGACGCTGGCGATCAACGTCAAGGATGGAGAGGCGATCGTGTCGGGCGACGCCACGCTGGTGCAGGTTATTTTACGTAACCTGGTCGAAAACGCGCATCGTTATAGCCCGACGGGGTCGACGATTAAAGTGTCGATAGCGCCTGGCCCAACGCCCATTCTGGCCGTTGAGGATGAAGGCCCGGGAATTGATGAGGCTAAAAGCGGTGAGTTAAGCAAAGCGTTCGTCCGCATGGACAGCCGCTATGGCGGTATTGGTCTCGGGTTAAGCATCGTCACCCGCATCGCCCAGCTGCACGACGCGCAGTTCTTTTTACATAACCGACAGCCCGGGCCCGGCGTTCGCGCCTGGGTACTCTTCCCTAAAGCTTCGCGTCAGAACGTCAGCACCCACTGATGGAAAAAGGCAACGACGATAACAAACGCGCAGGTGACTGCCAGGTATTCGCGGAAGGTTAATTTTTGCATGGCGCTATCCTCAGTAAAGTGAGGATAGTTTCGCCAAACAAGATTAAGCCAACATTAAGCATCACGGAAAATCGCGACAGAGGGGCAACAAATAACCAAAGCGTTTCGGCTCATGTGCCCGCTTTTCTGTCGGGTGGCGGCTGGCGCCTTACCCGACCTACGAAAAACACATCCCGTCCATCGCCCGAAGACCCGGTAAGGCCCGGGCGATATTTATCTGGCAACGCCGCTACGAAGCGGCGATAAACAGCTCGCGCAGCTGGTGAAGCTGGTCGCGAATTTGCGCCGCCTCTTCAAACTCCAGGTTCTGCGCGTGCTGCATCATCTGCCCTTCCAGTTCGTGAATCTTCTGCTGGAGCGCCTTCGGCGTTAGCGCGACGACATCCGCCTCAACCGGTGAGCGAGACTTGCCGCGCCCCTTGGTTTTGGTTTTCGCGATATTCTGACCGAGCGCCAGAATGTCGACCACTTTCTTATTCAGACCCTGCGGAACGATACCGTGCTCTTCGTTGTACGCCTGCTGCTTCTCGCGGCGGCGCTCGGTTTCCCCGATCGCTTTCGCCATCGATGGAGTGATTTTATCGCCGTAGAGAATCGCTTTGCCGTTGATATTTCGCGCCGCGCGGCCAATGGTCTGAATCAGCGAGCGTTCAGAGCGCAGGAAGCCTTCTTTATCGGCATCCAGGATCGCCACCAGCGAAACTTCCGGCATATCCAAACCTTCACGCAGCAGGTTGATCCCCACCAGCACGTCAAACTCGCCGAGGCGCAGGTCGCGGATAATCTCCATGCGCTCCACGGTGTCGATGTCCGAGTGCAGGTAGCGCACCCGCTCGCCGTGCTCTTCCAGATATTCGGTTAAATCTTCCGCCATGCGTTTGGTCAGCGTCGTGACCAGCACGCGCTCGTTGATCGCGGTGCGGATGCGAATTTCCGAGAGCAGATCGTCGACCTGGGTGCCTACCGGACGCACTTCGATGACCGGATCCAGCAGCCCGGTAGGACGGACGACCTGGTCCACCACCTCGTCGCCGGATTTATCCAGCTCATAGGCTCCCGGCGTCGCCGAAACATAGATGGTTTGCGGCGCCAGGGCCTCAAACTCTTCAAACTTGAGCGGACGGTTATCGAGCGCAGACGGCAGGCGGAAACCGTACTCCACCAGCGTCTCTTTGCGCGCCCGGTCCCCGCGGTACATACCGCCGATCTGCGGGATCGTGACGTGGGACTCATCGATGACCAGCAGACCATCGGCCGGCAGGTAGTCAAACAGCGTCGGCGGCGGTTCGCCCGGCCCGCGGCCCGACAGATAGCGCGAGTAGTTTTCAATCCCCGAGCAGTAGCCCAGCTCGTTCATCATTTCGAGGTCGAACTGCGTACGCTGGCTCAGACGCTGCTCTTCCAGCAGCTTGTTGTTCTCCAGCAGTCCCTTACGCCGCTCCGACAGTTCAACTTTGATCTCTTCCATCGCCTGGACGATGCGCTCGCGCGGGGTGACGTAGTGGGTTTTGGGATAAACGGTGAAGCGCGGGATCGTCGACTCAATATGACCGGTCAGCGGATCGAACAGCGACAGGCGCTCAACTTCCTCATCGAACAGCTCAACGCGCAGCGCGATGTCATCAGACTCCGCCGGGAAGATATCAATCACCTCGCCGCGCACGCGGAAGGTACCGCGCTGGAAGGCCTGATCGTTGCGGGTATACTGCAGCTCGGCCAGGCGGCGCAAAATAGCGCGCTGGTCGATAATCATGCCGACCGTCAGATGCAGCATCATTTTCAGATACAGATCCGGATCGCCCAGACCGTAGATAGCGGAGACCGAGGCCACCACCACCACGTCGCGACGCTCCAGCAGCGCTTTGGTCGCCGACAGACGCATCTGTTCAATATGTTCGTTCACCGACGCATCTTTCTCGATGAAGGTGTCCGAGCTTGGCACGTAGGCTTCCGGCTGGTAGTAGTCGTAGTACGAGACGAAATACTCCACCGCGTTCTCCGGGAAGAACTCTTTCATTTCGCCGTATAGCTGCGCCGCCAGGGTTTTGTTTGGCGCCAGCACCATCGTCGGACGCTGCAGGTCAGCAATGACGTTGGCGATGGTAAACGTTTTACCTGAGCCGGTGACCCCGAGCAGGGTTTGATGCGCCAGGCCATCTTCCAGCCCCTCTTCCAGGCGACGAATGGCTTCCGGCTGATCGCCGGAGGGACGGAAAGCAGAATGCAGCTTGAACGGTTTACTCATCAATCAGAACCTGAAGAAGGGTTGAACGGCAGGTGTTTAATTCTACTCGCCGGCTCAGCTTTTGCCAATAAAAAATACTGGATATAAAAACAGTGCCGTATTATCGTAGTCGGACTAATTAGCGCTTTTTACCGCCAACATGGACGAATAAAAACCGCTTTACGGGATAATCGACCACGCCTCAGGGTTATCCCCAAAAAGTATGACCATTTAACATTTGTCAAGCGAGGGGATGAATGTTTTATGGCAGTCGGTGACACTTTTCTTACAGGCATTGATTTTATTTAAATAATTGATATTTAATAGAATTTAATAAAAGACGGGTTTCGCGCCAATTCGGCCGCAGGCCGCGTACTCTCTAGCTTACCGCAAGTTTTCTAACTCTAATACACAAGGTTATCCACAGGAATAGTGGATAACTGTCTGCAGCCCATGACCCGAGCCACCCGAACAAAACCCGTCGCCCCGGCCAAACCCGCCGCGAAAAAAATTAATTGAATTTTTTTTGCTGTTTATTGGCGAAGAGTGGCTAGATTTTTTGTTATTTTTTGCACCACATTTCAGCGCGCGGGCACCGGGAAAGTGCAAGGTCGGTCCGCTTGTGCCCGGTCGCACCTGTATTGACCAGCAAATACCGAGAGTTCTTTTTCCTGGCAAGAGATTTGCAGAATCTTCTCGTCGCCTGCTATCCCAGGAAAGGAGAAAACGTCTATGTTGAGTCTACGCGCCGTGAACCACTATTACGGAAGCCAGCACACGCTGTGGAATGTTGACCTTGAGCTCAAACCCGGTAAATGCACTTGCGTCATGGGGCGCCAGGGAATGGGGAAAACCACGCTCGTCAACTGTATTACCGGTCATCTGCCGGTGGCCAGCGGCACTATCACCTGGCAGGACGGAGGATCGGCGCCCTATGACCTGATGCCGCTCTCCGCGCAGTCGCGCAGCGCCATCGGCATTGGCTATGTACCGCAGGATAAACGGATTTTTTCGCAGCTGAGCGTGGAGGAAAATTTGCACATTGCCCTTGCGGCGGGCGGCGAACCGGCGTCAGCGGTCGCCGGAGAGATTTACGATCTGTTCCCCGAGCTGTACGCTCTGCGCCAAAGTAAAGGGATTACCCTGAGCGCCGACGATCAGTATCAGCTGGCGCTGGCCAGGGCGCTGATAACCCGTCCGCGCCTGCTGATCCTCGACGAACCTTCGCGCGGCGGCGGCCAGCGCTTCCTGCACAAGCTCGGGGATTTACTGATGCGCCTGAACCGCGATATTGGCCTGACGGTGCTGATCGCCGAACAGCACCTGCCGTTTATTCGTCGGGTGGCGGATCGTTTCTGTCTGCTGCACTGTGGACGCAGCGTAGCCCAGGGAGACGTTATCCAGCTGGATGCCCCGCTGCTGGCGAAGTGGATGACGCCCGATCCAGCGCGCTGAGGTCGAGATACTGACCGAGATCCTCGCGCTGAGCCGCCTCCGCCAGCCACGGGATCTCGCCAAGAAACGGCGCGGGCAGCACGCGTTTCAGCGTTGCCAGATATTCAGGATGGCGCCTGGCGGGCGGCTGGATATCGTTGGCTATCCAGCCCGCCAGCGGCAGTCCGGCCTGTAGCACCGCCTGAGCGGTCAGCATGGCATGGTTGATGCACCCCAGCTTAACGCCGACCACTAAAATCACCGGCAGCCGCTCTTCCTGTACCCAATCGGCAAAGGTCAGCGTTTCTGACAGCGGCGTAAACCAGCCCCCCGCCCCTTCCACCAGTAGCCAGTCGGACAGCGCTTCCAGCTCGCGCAGTCCAGCAGAAATCGCGGCGGCGTCAATCGGTCTCCCTTCATCGGCGCTGATAATATGCGGTGACGTCGGTTCAGCAAAGGTGAACGGATTGACCTGCTCGTAGCGCAGCGCCACGCGGCTATTGCGCTGTAAAGCCAGCGCATCCTCATTACGTAATCCCTGGGCCGTATAGTCGCTGCCGGAAGCCACCGGTTTGTAGCCAGCGCTTTTAAATCCCTCGCGATTGGCCGCCTGCAGCAGCGCGCAGCTGGCGACGGTTTTCCCCACCTCGGTGTCGGTGCCGGTAACGAAGAAACGTTTAGTCACGTTCGATAACTCCTGTAAAAAGATGATACGTCAGCGGGCACTGGCCCTGCTGCTGCGGCCAGGCGAGCTGGAGCTGCCGCAGCTTGCCGCGGCTGAGCGGCGCAGGGCTGCGTCCGTGGTGCAGATGGGTCGCGCCAATGCCTTTAAGCGAGCGCATCGCGCTGAGCGCGTCGGGAAACGGCAGCGTGATGGCGTGGACGTGGCCGCTGGCGCGGCGTTCGGCCAGCGCCTGACGCACCGCCTGCTCGCTGAGAAAACGGTTGGCGTGCGGCCGCTCATCGATGGCTTGCCAGGCCTGAATGAGCTCAGGTAACGAACCTGACAGCAGCGTACTAAACGCCACGCGGCCGCCGGGCCGCACGACCCGGGACAGCTCATCAATGGCGGTCGCGAGATTGTCGCACCACTGAACCGCAAGGTTGCTCCACGCCAGATCAACGCAGCCGTCCGCCAGCGGCAGCGCTTCGATGTCGCCCTCGACGTAGCGGTGCGCGCAGTTTCCGCGGCGGGCCTCCGCCAGCATGTCGACGGAAAGATCCAGCGCCGTCACCCGGCTCCCTGCATCGCGCCAGAAGCGGCTTATGCTGCCGGGGCCGCAGCCCGCGTCCAGCACCTCAGGAAAGGTCTTGATATCGAGCTGTTCCAGCAGCAGCGAGGCGCTAAGACGCTGTAATTCGTCGTGCTGAGCGTAATGTCCCGCCGCGCGGCCAAACGCCGCCGCGACGGCGCGCTTATTCACCGCCGTCATGCAGCACCTCCAGCAGGCGGGCGATATCGGCAGACTCGTGCGCGGCGGTCAGCGTCAGGCGCAGCCGCGCGCTGCCGACGGGAACCGTCGGCGGGCGAATGGCCGTCGCCCAGCAGCCTTCCTCACGCAGACGCGCCGCCAGCCGCAGCGCGCGGGCGTTGTCGCCGACGATCAGCGGTTGGATCGCGCTGCCGGAATCAGTGAGCTCCCCGGGATAGTGGGACATTCCCCGGCGAAAGTCGGCGATATGGCCGGCCAGCGTTTCCCGCCGCTGCTGACCCTCGTCGCTGCGAATCACGGCCAGCGCGGCGCTCAGCGCCACCGCCTGCGCCGGCGGCATGGCGGTGCTGTAAATCAGATGGCGGGCAAACTGCAGCAGATAATCCGCCAGCGCCTCGCTGCACAGCACCGCCGCGCCGCTGACGCCAAACGCTTTACCGAAGGTGACGATAAGCAGATCCGGGCGTACCTGCTGCGCGTAGCAGCTGCCGCGCCCCTCTTCGCCGAGCGCGCCGATACCGTGCGCGTCGTCAACCAGCAGAAGCGCGCCGGCCGCCCGCGCCGCCTGATAAACCTCAGCCAGCGGCGCGCTATCGCCGTCCATGCTAAAAATGCCTTCGGTCACCACCAGCTGCTGGCCGGATAGCGGTTTCGCCAGCAAATCGTCAAGATGGCGGCTGTCGTTGTGCTGAAAACGCCGCAGCTGCGCCGGGCTTAGGCTGGCGGCTTCCAGCAGCGAAGCGTGGCTGAGACGGTCGGCGACAATCCGATCCTCTTTGCCCGCCAGCGCGGCAATCACCGCCTGATTCGCGGCAAAGCCGGAAATAAACAGCAGCGCGCGCGGATAGCCCAGCCAGCCGGCCAGCTGCTCCTCCAGCGCGCGGTGCGCCTCGCTATAGCCGCTGACGTGGCCGGAGCCGCCGCTGCCGACGCCGTAACGATCCGCACCCTGCTGCCAGGCCTTGACGATAGCCGGATGCTGGCTGAGGCCAAGATAATCGTTGCTGGAAAAATTGAGCCAGCGCCGCCCTTCGCGGCTGAGCCAGCGTCCTGCGCCCAGCGTCACCGGCAGGCGACTGCGCAAGGCATCCGCCGCCTGCCGTTCCGCCAGCGCCAGCTCGATGCGGTGCTGCCAGCTCATAGCGCCGCCGCGTTGTAATATTCCTCGGTATCCGGGTTCATCAACGCCTGCTCCAGGCGCTGCTGCTGGGCGTTATCGCCTTCCAGTACCTCGGTCTGCTGCGGATTAATCCCCAGCTTGCGGAACAGCTGCAGGTCTTTGTCCTCTTCCGGGTTTGGCGTGGTCAGCAGCTTGCAGCCGTAGAAAATCGAGTTCGCCCCGGCCATAAAGCACATCGCCTGGGTCTGTTCGTTCATCTGTTCACGACCGGCGGAGAGGCGCACGTGCGAGGTCGGCATCATGATGCGCGCAATGGCGATAGTACGAATAAAATCAAAGGCGTCCACGTCGTCGTTATCCGCCAGCGGCGTGCCTTTGACCTTCACCAGCATGTTGATCGGCACGCTTTCCGGCGGCGTCGGCAGATTGGCCAGCTGTAGCAGCAGCCCGGCGCGGTCTTTGACCGTTTCCCCCAGCCCGACAATACCGCCGGAGCACACTTTAATTCCGGCATCGCGCACTTTATCAAGGGTATCGAGGCGCTCCTGGTAGGTGCGGGTGGTGATGATATTGCCGTAGAATTCCGGCGAGGTATCGAGGTTGTGGTTGTAGTAATCCAGACCGGCGCCGGCCAGACGCTGGGCCTGGCTATCGTTGAGCGTGCCAAGGGTCATGCACGCTTCCAGCCCCAGCGCTTTCACCCCTTTCACCATCTGCTCAAGATACGGCATATCGCGATCGTTCGGATTCTTCCACGCCGCCCCCATACAGAAGCGGGTTGAACCGGCTTGTTTCGCCTGTCGCGCCGACTCAAGCACCTGTTCAACCTCCATCAGGCGTTCGGATTCCAGACCGGTTTTATAGCGCGCGCTTTGCGGGCAGTATTTGCAGTCTTCCGGGCAGGCGCCGGTCTTAATCGACAGCAGCGTGCTGACCTGAACCTGGCGCGGGTCGAAGTGCTGACGATGGATCTGTTGCGCTTCAAACAGCAGGTCCAGAAAGGGTTTATTAAATAACTCAGTAACTTGCGACATTGTCCAGCGGGGGTGGTGAGCCATTAGCCTCTCCAAAGGGTTTTGTTAATTGTTGGTTCGGTTTATACTCGTAAACCTAAATGTTTTCAAAATGGTTTACAAGTCGATTATGACAACGGACGATCTCGCTTTCGATCGGCGCCACATCTGGCACCCTTACACTTCAATGACTTCGCCGTTGCCGGTCTATCCGGTCGTGGCCGCCCACGGCTGTGAGCTGACCCTCGCCGACGGCGGGCAGCTGGTTGACGGCATGTCGTCCTGGTGGGCGGCCATTCATGGCTACAATCACCCGCGCCTGAACGCGGCGATGAAAGCGCAGATTGACCAGATGTCGCACGTCATGTTCGGTGGGATTACCCACCCTTCCGCGGTCGCCCTGTGCCGCCAGCTGGTGGCGATGACCCCGGAAAGCCTCGAATGCGTGTTCCTCGCCGATTCCGGCTCCGTCGCCGTCGAAGTGGCGATGAAAATGGCGCTGCAGTACTGGCAGGCGAAGGGAGACCCGCGCCAGCGCTTTCTCACCTTCCGCAACGGTTATCACGGCGATACCTTCGGCGCGATGTCGGTCTGCGATCCGACGAACTCAATGCACAGCCTGTGGCAGGGCTATCTGCCGGATAACCTCTTCGCCCCGGCGCCGCAGAGCCGCTTCGACGGCGACTGGGATGAGCGGGATATGGTGCCGTTCGCCCGTCTGATGGCCGCCCACCGCCATGAAATCGCCGCGGTGATCCTCGAGCCGATTGTTCAGGGCGCGGGCGGAATGCGGATGTACCACCCCGAGTGGCTCAGGCGGATCCGCAGGATGTGCGATCGCGAGGGTATCCTGCTGATCGCCGATGAGATTGCCACCGGCTTTGGTCGAACCGGTAAGCTGTTCGCCTGCGAGCACGCGGGGATTGCGGCGGATATTCTGTGCCTCGGCAAAGCGCTGACCGGCGGCACCATGACCCTCTCCGCCACCCTCACCACCCGTCAGGTGGCAGAAACTATCAGCGACGGGGAAGCCGGCTGCTTTATGCACGGCCCGACCTTTATGGGCAACCCGCTGGCCTGCGCGGCGGCGACCGAGAGTCTGCGCCTGCTGGAAAGCGGCGAATGGCAGCAGCAGGTGGCAGCCATTGAAGCGCAGCTCAGCGCCGAGCTGGCGCCGGCGCGCGAATCCGCGCAGGTTGCCGATGTGCGGGTGCTGGGAGCGATTGGCGTGATCGAGACGCATCGGCCGGTGAATATGGCCGCCCTGCAGCGCTTTTTCGTCGAACAAGGCGTGTGGATCCGCCCGTTCGGTCGCCTGATTTACCTGATGCCGCCGTACATCATTACGCCGGATCAGCTGAGCCGCCTGACGCGGGCGGTAAACGCCGCGGTTCAGGAAGAAACATTTTTTAGCGAATAAGCGACGGTAATGGCGCCTCTCTCGCGCTACACTTTCTGGCTAATCAGCGGATGACTACGAGGAGAGACGATGAAATTAATCAGTCATGATTTACAGGATGGTGAGAAGCTGCCCAATCGTCATGTCTTTAACGGCATGGGCTACGATGGCGATAATATCTCGCCGCATCTGGCGTGGGACGATGTGCCGGCCGGAACCAAAAGCTTTGTGGTGACCTGCTTCGATCCCGATGCGCCAACCGGCTCCGGCTGGTGGCACTGGCTGGTGGCCAATCTTCCGGCCGATACCCGCGTGTTACCGCAGGGAGCCGGCTCCGGACAGGCGGAACTGCCCGAAGAAGCGATTCAGACCCGTACCGATTTTGGCCAGGCCGGATACGGCGGCGCGGCGCCGCCAAAAGGCGAGACCCATCGCTATATCTTTACCGTCCACGCGCTGGACGTCGAAAAAATTGCGGTCGATGAGGGCGCGAGCGGCGCGATGGTCGGCTTTAACGTCCATTTCCACAGCCTCGGCAGCGCGTCGATTACCGCCCTGTTTAGCTAATCCCCGGATGGCGGCGTAAACGCCTTATCCGGGCTACAGGTGAGTGCGATTGGGTAGCCCGGGTAAGGCGTCAGCCGCAACCCGGGTAAACCAAAACAATCACGACTCCGTCACCGCCTGCACGGCGTTTTTGCGCACCCGCGCAAACCACACCGCCGTCAGCAGCCCGAGCCATACCAGACCGGCGATAAGCGCAATCCGCGTCTCCTCCACCATCCCCAGCACCGCGATGACCAGTCCCATAAACAGCAGCGTCAGCAGCGGCGCCACCGGCCAGAACGGTACCGGGAACGCGATATTGCCGCGCTCTTCAGCGGACAGGCCGCGACGCATCGCAAAGTGGGCCAGCAGGATCATCAGCCAGACCCACACCGTCGCGAAGGCCGCCAGCGAGGCAATCAGCACAAACACCTGCTCCGGCATCAGGTAGTTCAGCACCACCGCCGCCAGCAGCGCCACGCCCATCACCACCACCGTCATCCACGGCACCCCGTTGCTGGCGATGCGCTGGAAGCTCTTCGGCGCCAGCCCCTCTTTCGCCATGCCGTACATCATGCGCCCCGCGCCAAAAATATCGCTGTTAATCGCCGAAATACTGGCGCTGATCACGATGATATTCAGGATGGTGGCCGCCGCCGGAATCCCCAGACCATCAAAAATCAGCACGAACGGACTGCCCCGCTCGCCGAAGCTGTTCCACGGGAAAATCGCCATCAGAATCGCCAGGGTGCAGACATAGAACAGCACGATTCGCAGCGGGATAGTATTGATCGCCTGCGGGATCACCTTCTGCGGATTCTTCGCTTCCGCCGCGGTCACGCCGATAATCTCGACGCCGCCAAAGGCAAACATCACGATACCGAGCGAGGCTATAATCCCCTCCCAGCCGTTAGGGGCAAAGCCGCCGTGGCTCCACAAATTCTCCAGCCCGGTTGCCGGAAAGGCGTTACCGAATCCAAAGAAAATGATGCTGCCGCCCGCCACAATCATGGCAATAATCGCCACCACTTTGATCAGCGACAGCCAGAACTCCATCTCGCCGAAAACGCGCACGCTGCATAGGTTCATGGCGCCGATAAAAAAGATAATGCTCAGCACCCAGATCCAGCGGGGAACATCGGGGTACCACAGCCCCATATAGATGCCGAACGCAGTAACGTCCGCAAGGGCGACGATCACCATCTCAAAGGTGTAGGTCCAGCCGGTAATAAAACCCGCCAGTGGGCCAAGATACTGGCGCGCGTAGCTGCTGAAGGAGCCGGAAACGGGGTTGCGTACCGCCATTTCCCCCAGCGCCCGCATCACGATAAACACCGCCGCGCCGCCGATCAGATAGGCCAGCAGTACCGCCGGGCCCGCGGCCTTGATCGCCGATGCCGAGCCGTAGAACAGCCCGGTACCGATGGCGGAGCCGAGGGCGATAAAACGAATGTGCCGGGCATTCAGCCCGCGCAGCAGGTGTGGCTTGTTTTGTTGTTGCATATGCAAGTGTCCTGATAGTTTTTATACGACGACAAATATGCGTGTAGGGTGGCCGGGAGGAAGAGATCCTCCCGGCGCAGGTACAGAGAACAGCGATGGTTTAGCGTTGGTCTCAGAGCACGGCAGGCAGCAGCCGCGTCAGATGACGCGCCGCCAGGAGCGCAATGGCGTTTTCGATGTCCGGGGCGAAGAAGCGGTCCTCGGTGTAATGGGTCACCCGTTCGCGCAGCAGGTGGCGCGCCTCTTCCAGCAGCGGGCTGCTGCTCAGGCCTTCGCGCATATCCAGACCCTGCACGGCGGCCAGCCACTCAACGGCCAGTACGCCGCGGGTATTTTCCGCCATCGCCCACAGGCGGCGGCCGGCGGCCGGGGCCATCGAGACGTGGTCTTCCTGGTTAGCGGAGGTTGGCAGACTGTCCACGCTGTGCGGGTGCGACAGCGCTTTGTTCTCGCTGGCCAGCGCCGCCGCCGTCACCTGGGCAATCATAAAGCCGGAGTTAACGCCGCCGTTTTTGACCAGGAAAGGGGGCAGCTGCGACATATGGCTGTCCATCATCAGCGCGATACGGCGCTCCGACAGCGATCCGATTTCGGCAATCGCCAGCGCGATATTATCCGCCGCCATCGCCACCGGTTCGGCGTGGAAGTTACCGCCGGAAATCACGTCGTTCTCGCTGGCGAACACCAGCGGGTTATCGGATACCGCGTTGGCTTCAACCAGCAGCACTTCCGCCGCCTGGCGAAGCTGGGTCAGGCAGGCACCCATCACCTGCGGCTGGCAGCGCAGAGAGTACGGGTCCTGCACCTTGGTGCAGTTATGGTGCGACTGGGAAATCGCGCTGTCGTCGGTCAGCAGATGGCGATAGAGCGCCGCGGCGTCAATCTGCCCGCGCTGACCGCGCGCTTCGTGAATGCGCGGATCAAACGGACGACGCGAACCGAGCGCCGCTTCGGTGGTTAACGACCCGCAAACTACCGCGGAAGCGAACAGGTCTTCGGCTTCGAACAGGCCGCGCAGGGCAAACGCCGTCGACGCCTGCGTGCCGTTGAGCAGCGCCAGCCCCTCTTTCGCCGCCAGAGTAATCGGCTCAAGCCCCGCCTGACGCAGCGCTTCCGTCGCCGGCAGCCACTCCCCGCCGCGCACGCGCGCTTTCCCTTCGCCAAGCAGGGTTAAAGACATATGCGCCAGCGGCGCGAGGTCGCCGGAGGCGCCGACCGATCCCTTCGCCGGGATCCACGGCGTCACGCCCGCGTTGACCAGGCCAATCAGCGCCTGAATCACGCTCAGGCGAATGCCGGAAAAGCCGCGCGACAGGCTGTTAATTTTCAGCACCATAATCAGACGCGCGAGGTCATCATCCAGCGGTTCGCCAATCCCCGCCGCGTGCGACAGCACCAGCGATCGCTGAAGGTTTTCCAGATCTTCGGTTGAGATGCGCGTCTGCGCCAGCAGGCCAAAACCGGTGTTGATACCGTAGGCGGTGCGGCCTTCCGCCAGAATCGCGTTGACGCAGGCAACGCTGTCATCAATCGCCGCGAACGCGCTTTCGTCTAGCGTAATGTTCAGCGGCTGGCTGTAGACGTCGCGCAGCTGCGACAGGCTGAGTTGACCCGGAATCAGTGTTAAAGCGTTCATTTAGCGTGCCCCTGCGTTGCTGCCACCATCGGAAGATTCAAACCTTGTTCTGTCGCGCACTCAATCGCGATATCGTAGCCCGCGTCGGCATGACGCATCACGCCGGTCGCCGGGTCGTTGTGCAGGACGCGGGCAATGCGCGCCGCCGCTTCATCGGTACCGTCGCAGACGATAACCATGCCGGAGTGCTGCGAAAAGCCCATCCCGACGCCGCCGCCGTGATGCAGCGACACCCAGGTCGCCCCGCTGGCGGTATTCAGTAAGGCGTTGAGCAGCGGCCAGTCGGAGACGGCGTCGGAACCATCGCGCATCGCTTCCGTCTCGCGGTTCGGGCTGGCGACGGAGCCGGAGTCAAGATGGTCGCGGCCAATGACGATCGGCGCGGAGACTTCACCGCTGCGGACCATTTCGTTAAACGCCAGCCCCAGCTTCTGCCGCCATTCGAGGCCTACCCAGCAGATACGCGCCGGTAGCCCCTGGAAACTGATACGCTCGCGGGCCATATCCAGCCAGTGATGCAGGTGCTTATCGTCTTTAACGATCTCTTTCACTTTCGCGTCGGTTTTATAGATGTCCTGCGGGTCGCCGGACAGGGCAACCCAGCGGAACGGGCCGATGCCGCGGCAGAATAGCGGGCGGATATAGGCGGGAACGAAGCCTGGGAAAGCAAACGCGTTGCCAACGCCCATCTCCTGGGCCATCTGGCGAATGTTGTTGCCGTAGTCAAACGTCGGCACGCCCATTTCGTGGAATGCCAGCATCGCCTGCACGTGGTCGGCCATTGCGCGTTTCGCCGCCAGGATAGTGCCCTGCGGGTCCGACTCGGCCTTAGCCTGGTACTCTTCCCAGCTCCAGCCTTTCGGCAGATAGCCGTGCAGCGGGTCGTGGGCGCTGGTCTGATCGGTCACCATATCCGGGCGCACGCCGCGTTTGACTATTTCCGGCACGATCTCTGCCGCGTTGCCGCACAGTGCGATAGAGATTGCCCGGCCCTCGGCGGTGTATTTTTTGATGCGCGCCAGCGCGTCATCCAGCGACGTCGCCTGTTCATCAACGTAGCGGGTACGCAGGCGGAAATCGATGCGGCTCTGCTGGCATTCGATATTCAACGAGCAGGCGCCCGCTAAGGTCGCGGCCAGCGGCTGCGCGCCGCCCATGCCGCCCAGACCGGCGGTCAACACCCAGCGCCCCTTCAGGCTGCCCTGGTAGTGCTGGCGGCCTGCCTCAACGAAGGTTTCATAGGTGCCCTGCACGATGCCCTGGCTGCCAATGTAGATCCAGCTGCCGGCGGTCATCTGGCCGTACATCGCCAGCCCTTTGGCATCCAGCTCGTTAAAGTGTTCCCAGGTTGCCCAGTGCGGCACCAGGTTGGAGTTGGCGATCAGCACCCGCGGCGAGTTTTCATGGGTTTTGAATACACCCACCGGCTTACCGGACTGCACCAGCAGCGTTTCGTCGCTCTCCAGGTTTTTCAGCGCCTTCACGATAGCGTCATAGCATTCCCAGTTGCGCGCCGCGCGTCCGATGCCGCCATACACCACCAGCTCATGCGGGTTTTCGGCGACATCCGGGTCGAGGTTATTCATGAGCATACGCAGCGGAGCTTCGGTCAGCCAGCTCTTCGCATTTAACGTTGTGCCACGCGGTGCACGTACGTCCTGCTGGCGGTATTTGCTTTGCGACATCGGGGGTTTCTCCTGACAATTAACGTTGTGTACGTAGATACATATACTTGTCTATACAAGCATACGCAAGCCAGGATTTAACACAAAAGATACATTTTTGTTATATTGCGTCAGCAATCACGTTTTGCCGACGCGCAGGAAGATCAGGAACCAAAATGGCCCTGCAGACGGTAGCGGCTGCCGGGGAAAATCAGGCGCGCGTGGGAAACGATATGGGTGGTGGACCAGGTGCGGCGGCGGATCAGCAGACACGGGTCGTGCGCGTGAATATGCAGCAGCGCGCACTCCTCCGCCGTTGCCTGCACCGCCTCAACAATGTGCTCCCCTTCGGTCAGAGGGGCGATCAGCGACAGATAGTCGTGGGGCGTGGTCGCGGTATAGTCCTGACGCAGATAGTCCGGCACCACGGAGGCGTTGACGCAGCGGTCCTCAATCTGTACCGGGACCTCATTTTCAAAATGCACCATCAGCGAATGGAAAATCCGCGTACCGGCGGCCACGTTGAGCGCCGCGGCCTGAATCAGATCCGCCTGCGTTTCCTCCAGCAGCACCACCTCGCAGCGGTGCTGATGATGACGAGAGGTAATTTCCTCCGCGATGCTGCGCACTTCAAACAGCGCCGACTGCCCTTTCGGCTCCGCGACAAACGTCCCCACCCCCTGTAATCGCACCAGCCGGCCTTCATCGGTCAGCTCGCGCAGCGCCCGATTGATGGTCATCCGGCTAAAGCCAAACTGCGCCACCAGCTCCGCCTCCGAAGGAATGCGATCGTGCGGACGCCAGACGCCGCTGTGGATCTTTTCGCTAATAGCCTGTTTCACCTTTTCATAGAAAGGCGCAGGCGCGGAACGAGGTTGCGATGAGAACATGGCCGGGCTTCCTTGTGCGAATGGGCGGCGAAACGTCCAGAATATACTGAATCGCTACTGCCACCAATGGGCGATTTGCCGCGCCTCCGCGCTGTCGTCGCGTCCCTGCCAAATCCCGGCGGCCGTCGGTTGTCATAGCTTCACGCGATTTCTCCTCGCACCACGCGCTGCCAGAGCGGGCTGCGCCCCGGCTCGTAAACCATCTCAACCGGATGCTCCGCGTCCCAGATAGCAAAATCAGCAACGAAGCCCGGCGCCAGCTGACCGTGGCTCGCCTGGCGGCCCAGCGCCTGCGCCGCATGACGGGTTACGCCTGCCCACGCCTCCTCCGGCGTTAAGCCAAATTTCACGCAGGCCATATTCATCGCCAGATGCAGGCTGGCGAAGGGGCTGGTGCCGGGGTTGTAGTCCGTCGCCACCGCCATCGGAACCTGATATTCGCGCAGCAGTTCAACCGGCGGCCTGCGGGTTTCGTTAAGGAAATAGAACGCGCCGGGCAGGAGCACCGCCACGGTGCCGCTGCGGCTCATCGCCGCCACGCCCTCTGGGGTCAGGTATTCAATATGGTCGGCGGACAGGCCTTTATAGCGGCTCACTAATTCGGCGCCGCCCAGCGAAGAGAGCTGCTCAACGTGACCTTTTACCGGGATACCTAATGCCTGGGCCGTACTGTAAACCCGTTCAGTCTGCGCGGGGGTAAAGCCGACGTTTTCGCAGAAGGCATCGACGCTTTCAAATAGCCCCTCTTCCCACAGCGTGGGCAGAATGATTTCGCATACCAGATTGATATAGCCGTCCGGGTCGCCTTTATATTCCGGCGGCGTGGCGTGGGCGGAGAGTAGCGTGGGGGAAATCTCAACGGTATGCGTTGCGGCAAGCTGTTGTACAACCCGCAGCATTTTACGTTCGTTTGCGAGATCCAGCCCGTAGCCGGACTTGATCTCCAGGGTGGTGACCCCTTCGCGCAGCAGACGAGCCAGCCGCTGCCGGGCCAGCGCCAGCAGCTCCGTCTCGCTGCTTTCCCGGGTGGCGCGCACGGTCGCGTTAATGCCGCCGCCGTTGGCGCTAATGGTCTGGTAGGAGACGCCGTTGAGGCGCTGCTCCCACTCCTGCGCCCGGCTGCCGCCGAAGACCAGGTGCGTGTGGCAATCAATCAGCCCCGGCGTGAGCAGCCTACCGCCGAGGTCAATACTCTGCCCTGCGGGCGCCTCGCTTTCGGGCACAATGGCTTCAATGCGTCCATCGCGCACCAGCAGCGCATGATGCTCCACGAGTCCATACGGCTGAGAGAAATGCGGATCGAGCGTGGCCAGACGGACGTTGCGCCAGATTAGGCGTTCGGAAGGTGTGTGTGTCATAGCGGTCAACTTGTCATGGGTTGTATAGACATTTATTTTGATTCCGCGAGAAATGTCAACTCAGCCCCCGGAAAATGTTATTTATTTGTGATCAAAAGCGGCTCGTTTCCGGCTCTTATTATGTAAAGAAGCAACTTTTTTGCGCTACGTCTTCCCGTTTCGCTTAAGTTGGTATAAAACAGCAGGCTTTAAAGGACCTATACACAAAATCATTCGAGTTGCATCAAGGCGGCAAGAGAACGAGTCCCCAGGAGCGTATATAAATACGTGACTGGGGTGAGCGAACGCAGCCAACGCCGAGGCAGCTTGAAGGATGAAGTGTATATACCCTTAATTTATTCTTGCCCGGAGCAACATGAACACATATTCCGTTTCCCACCTGGCGCTGGCGCTGGCCTTTGGCGTGACGTTGTCCGCCTGTAGTTCGACGCCTGCCGATCAACAGCCCTCAACGCAAACAGCGCCGGGCACGGCCTCTCGTCCAGTTTTAATCGCCGATGAGGCGAAAAACTTCTTACCGGCGAGCTATTTCCAGTCTCTCGATCCTAACGCCGCGGCGTGGAGCCCGTCCGCCATCAGCCTCCCGGCGCAGCCGGATTTTGTTGTGGGTCCTGCGGGTACCCAGGGGGTAACCCACACCACGATTCAGGCCGCGGTGGATGCAGCGATTACCCGCCACTCCAATCGTCGTCAGTTTATCGCCATCATGCCGGGTGAATATGCGGGCACCGTATACGTTCCGGCGGCGCCTGGCGCGCTGACCCTGTACGGCACCGGTGAGAAGCCGATTGATGTTAAAATCAGCGCAGCGATTGATTCAGAAATGGATCCGGTCTCCTGGCGTCATCAGGTTAATCCGGGCGGCAAATATATGCCGGGCAAACCGGCCTGGTATATGTACGACAGCTGCCAGAGCAGACGTGCCGCCACCGTTGGCGTGATGTGCTCAGCGGTATTCTGGTCGCAGAATAACGATCTCCAGCTACAGAACCTGACTATCGCCAACAACCTCGGCGACAGCGTAGACGCGGGCACCCATCAGGCCGTGGCGCTGCGTAGCGATGGCGATCGGGTACAGATTAACAAGGTGAATATCCTCGGTCGCCAGAACACCTTTTTCGTGACCAACAGCGGCGTACAAAACCGCCTGCAGGTTAACCGTCAGACCCGAACCCTGGTCAGCAACAGCTATATTGAAGGCGACGTCGATATCGTTTCCGGTCGTGGGGCGGTCGTGTTCGACAATACCGACTTCCGCGTGGTCAATTCGCGCACCCAGAAAGAGGGCTACGTCTTTGCGCCAGCGACCCTGAAGAGCGTGACCTACGGCTTCCTGGCGATCAACAGCCGCTTTACCGCTTCCGGCGATAACGTCGCGCAGCTGGGCCGCTCTCTGGACGTTGACGGCAACACCAATGGCCAGGTCGTTATTCGCGATAGCGTCATTAATGAAGGCTTTAATATTGCCAAACCGTGGGCTGATGCCGTCGGTTCAAACCGTCCGTTTAGCGGCAACACCGGTACTGCGGATGCCAAAGGCAACCCGCAGCGTAACCTGAATGACGCTAACTTCAACCGCATGTGGGAATACAACAACCGCGGCGTGGGAAGCTTTGTCGTCGCTGAACCGAAGCAGTAACGCTTACGCCAAAAGGGGGAAGCTATTCCCCCTTTGTCTCTTTCTCTTCCCGCTGTGCCCTTCCCGCTTCTTCACCGCTATCCCCTCATCCTGTAGGTTATCCCTGTACAGACGCCGTTCTGTACAACTTTTTCACATTATCTTTACAAAAAATAACTATACAAAACAATATGTTATAAGTCAATGTTAAAAAAACCAACTAAATGTACAAAATTAATTCGGAAAAATTGTACATCCTGAAGATCGTGACTATAGTTATTACGTAAGTTTTAAATTCTGCATTACAGCATTCTTATGATTTAAAAAAATGCACACCATTTCCTTTGAGATGGTGAAGAACCGTAGAGCAAAGATGATCTTTATCCCGCATCTTTGTTTGTTGATTTATTGTCTAACATAACCCGAGATATACCATGCAGATTAAAAATACTATTCCTGCAGAGTTTATTTCTAACTCTGCTTTGCTGAAAAATATCGAACACATGGTGCAGACCCAAACGGAGAGCGAAGCCGTTAGCCATGAGCGTTTAATCGTTGAGGTTCAGCGGCGCCTGAATCTCGAGAAAAATGAAATACTCGCCGATTTATATATGCAAACGCTGCATGTGCTACGTGGTAAAAACCATCACTAAGCATGATATGTGATTTGTTAAATTAAGCCATTATTAACACTTCTACCTCGGAGGACAAATGAATAACGACAAGCAAGGTCACTTTTTTAATCATTACGATCTTTGGATTAACAATAACCTTCTTCGTCAAGGATTACAGCTTGTACTCGATTCATTATCACCAGGCTGTTTTCATGGAAAATATGTCTTTTTCACCAGCGATAACTATTATGCGGTGCTTAATCATCATTACGATCGCAAAAGAGTTCGTTTTGTCCTGCTCACCGACGGTAATGATTTGAACTTCCTGAGCGAAATACCAATGTACAGAATCCCAGCGCGCTCAACGCCCGCTGAGATAAAATCGTTTATTCTCCGCCCCACCTTGTTCGGTAAGAAGCCTGACCGGGAATCTGAAAGTATCGTTTTTACCAATCGCGAAAAAGAAGTGATTCGCCTGATGAACGATGGTGAAGCGATGGCAAATATAGGGAAGTCGCTGAATTTACATATTAAAACAATTTATCAAATTCGCCTGACCTTAATCAAAAAGCTCGGCTGCTCGGGTCGGACAGATTTTTTTAATATTAGCCGCAGCGAAACGTTTAAAGCCTGGACCCAGCTCAATTTCTGATAATTTACCTGCCAGCGCATGTTGCCATGCTTCAGGAAGACAAGCGGCGGAATAACATCTCTAAAAATGTTCCGCTGCTAACCCTCTAAGACGCTTACTCTCCGTGAAACTCAATGGTGAAGCCCTGGCTTTGCCAGTGGCTAAGTAATTCTGCCTGCAAGGGGGTCAGCGCGCGGCCGGTCCAGACAAAAATGTGCTGACCAGGAAACAGTTCCGGGCGAGGAGAATCCAGCGGCTCCGCCAGCACGTTGACGTGCCAGGCGCGCTGCGATAAACGCCACGCTTCCAGCCACAGACGGGTACGGTCTTCATTACCCCACCCCACCAACAGCGTCTCTTTCCCCACCTTTTTGCGCGATTCCGCAAGAATGGACGCTACGCAATCAATCAGGATACCGTCCAGCATACTGATAATCGCCATGGAGGTGTTCGGATCGAGATTGAGCTTACTGCGGACGGGGACAAAGAGCCGGTCAATCAGTTTATCTACGGGATATTCATGGCTGAGGGACATGATGCGGGTGCGTAATTTTGAGGGCTGGACGCCTCGCAGAAGCGTCATCATCTCTTCCTGGAGCAGGACGGCAGCGTCTTGCGTTTCAGGTTGATGGCCTTCCAGAAGCGCCTTAACCTTGCCCACGGAGACTCCGCGATCGATCCAGCGTTTGATTTCCTCAATGCGCTGAACGTCCTCCTCGTCAAACTGGCGGTGGCCTCCCTCGCTTCTCTGCGGCTTTAGCAAACCATATCTTCGCTGCCATGCACGCAAAGTCACGGGGTTGATTCCGCAACGTTCGGCAACCTCACCGATGCTGTAATATGCCATTAGCGCCCTCTAACCTGATAATACTTTACCGACTAAATTAACGAATTTAGCCTGGTTGTACAATTAACTTTTCTTGTACAGCTAAAATAAACAGGTCGGGCGCCGATATACCGGGCAAAAAACAGGGCTTATTTTACCGTTATACACCGCTTTTTAACCGACACGCTGCGCTGAGCCGGGGTCAAAATTTAAAGAAGCTCACACGCTACTTTTTTCTCTGGCCATGCTACCGGCGGAATGCCTCCCAGACACGGACTGGCAAATAAATTTCCCTGGAAATGCGTAATCCCCGCTGACTCCAGCCACATCCACTCCTCCGCCTGCTCGATACCCACCGCAGAAATGGCGATTTCCAGGGAATGACAGCATTTAATAATCGCCTGAACGATTGCCTGTTTTGGGCCGTGCTTATGGATATCTTTGACCAGCTGGCGATTAATCTTGATGCGGTCCGGCTGAAACTGAGCCAGCAGCAGTAGCCCGGCAAACCCGGCGCCAAAATGATCGATAGCCACGCGAATTCCCGCAGACTTGAGCTTACGTACGGAATCGGTGAATTCATCAAGACGGGAAATGGCTTCGCTTTCGGTAAATTCCACAATAATTTGCTCAGGGATCAAACCGCTGGCTTCAATTTCCGCTAACAGAAATTCGACAGCGTTGGGAACATTCACCAGCGTCATGGGCAGCAGATTAATCGACAACGTGCGTCCACGGAGGTGCAAAAGTCCCGCCATGGCGAAGGCAATGCGCTTGCTGTGGAGATCCGTCCAGTAGATTTCCTCTCGCGAAAGTCCGTCAAAATAGACCGCTGGCGAATCACCGGAAGTCGTGCGCAGCAGCGCTTCGTAGGAGACGACCTCTTTGGCAAACGGATCGATGACCGGCTGAAAAGCAAAGCTGCATTCGGCCTCTTGCAGCGGAGTTTCAGGGTAGCAGGCAGCGTCTTCTATCACAAACTCCCAGCTTTCAGCCTCAGGAATTTCGTAATAGTTTTCCTTTTCCGTGGCTTCGACGAAGGTACGGAAAAAATGGAGCGCTCTGTCGTCATAGGTGAGCTGATATTTTGTGGTCCCTTTATCCAGCACAGCCTGCAGCACTTCATCGCGGTCAAACTCTCGTAAATCAAAGAGTTCCATGCCAATTTTACCAAAGCGCCGCATCGGTCCATGATCCCTGAGCAGCTCCACGAGGTTATGGTGCCGCGGGTCTGCGCAGATAAGACGGTAAATTTCCTCAACCTTCTCTTCAGGTCCTTCTAATAGCTGAAAAAAGTGGGTGCCGTTAAAAAGCAGAATACCCGACACGTTTTCCTGACTATTTTTGACATTTGCTTCAGCAACCATGCTTTCGAGCGATTTAATTGACACGTTGTCGCAGATATGGCTGCGATAAATAATGGTAGTGAGCATGAAGTTTCCGACAGAAGAGATGAAAGCTAATAAGATATTACAGTAGCAGGTCTACCCGCATAAGTCCTGTAAAAGCGCCCGAATCATTAACAAATAAATCACATTAACACCCTCTTTTCGCTGGCGTTCTTGCCTTCCTGTATACCTGTACAATTCGTACATCTCCACTCGATGTTTACCTTAAGATTTGTACAATTTTAAAACCATATAAATCAATACGTTATAAAAAACATTAAGAAAATTAACATATTTTTTCCATTTCCTATGTACAAGTTGATAAACATTGTATAACTTTAATCGCAACTTCACTGATAATTGAACTTACAGGAGCACATATGCAGCAGAACGGTTACATTCCTGACACGGCTAACGCTATTGCCCACTACTTCAATAAAGCGTCGTTACCTTCGCAGCAGGAGACGTTAGGGCAGATTGTAATGGATATCCTTAATGAAGGACGCAACCTGAATCGCAAATCCCTGTGTACGAAACTGCTGGGTCGCCTTGAAGTGGCTTCAGAACCTGAAGAAGAAAACCATTATCAAACGTTGATTGGTCTCTTGTTTGAGCATCAGTGATAAAAGTGGCTTCAGCTATCTGGTGATTTAAGTCGTTACTGAATGAGGAAATATAAGGGATGGGCCAGTATCTGACACGGATTACCGGCTTGCTACTAAATTCCCAGTCAAGGAGATGACAATGATCAGAGATACCGTTATGAATCGCAATGATTATGATCCACTAACCGATTTATTGATTGGAGAGGCTGTCCTCTCTCTACTCAAAAATAAGGGGCCTATTAGTAAACAAGCACTGATCGGGAAACTCCAGGCCATGCAGGCTGGGGAACAGGATAAAAAACGGCGGAATGCACTTGGGCGTATTATCGATGAAATCAGTAATATGGTAGCTCGCCGTGGAAAAAACAATACCGTGGGTACTTCAGGCGCTAAGCATAATTGGGATGAGCCGAATTCGTTATTAGGTTCTCCTCAGCAGCCAGGTACGAATAAAATACACTGACCACTACTGGTCTAATGTTTAACTTACAAAGTAGAGAATATGATGAGACAGACTATGCATCAGCAACCGGATATTTACGCAGGCCTGAACGATACCGCACTCTCTGAATATTTCCGCAACGCAGGCGACAGACTGATCGATGAATCAGCGGTGATGTCGCTGGCTATCAGCAGCATCCTTGAGTCTGAGGGTCACCTCAGCAACAAGGCGATTATTTTGTGGTTAATTACGGCGCTGGAAACCACCAGCGATGTCGTAACTGCAGACGTTATCCGCAAAACCCTGGAAATCGTCGTCAGCTACACCATGGATGATATCTGATTTATTAACCGGCTGTAATTAAACAGGGAAGTCACATATCGCTAAGCGAATGGTTATATTATTACAGAAGCCGTGGATATACGTTAAATCCAGGCGCGGTATCTCTCTTTTTAAAACTCTGCCCCTGTTGTCAGATGAATAATCAGGACGGGGCAGGTTTTCCAAAAAGATAATCATTGTCTGCAATATAATCCGGCAATGAATGCCATTAATCCCCTGCAAAATATTTCCCGTATTGCTGAGCTAAAACATCGCAGCCAGGCGGCGAATTCCCTCGGTCAAAACCGCTGGGGGATGGTTTGCAAAACCGAATAGAACTCCTTCGCGCGACATCGGCCGCTGACAATAGCGCTCAAACGTCTGCACGCCGAAACCTGGCTGGCGCGCCTTAGCGACGACCTCTTCTGCCTTTAAACCCGCTGATAGCCAGCAGACTATGTGAATACCCGAATCCGTTGGATGTACGACCATGCGCCCGGCAAAGTAGCGGGCAATAGCCGCCTCCAGCGCGCTTTTTCGCTCAAAACAGGCTTTGCGAATACGACGGACGTGGCTGGCATAGTGCCCCTCGCTGATGAAACGGGCCAGGACGGCCTGTTCGAGATACCCACTACAGAGATCGGTGTAATATTTCGTCATGGCAAACTGTTCACGCAAATGCTCGGGGACCACTAAAAAGCCCAGCCGGAACTCCGGATACATCATCTTAGAAAATGTGCCCGCGTAGATGACCCGCTGATGATTATCTAACCCCTGCAACGCCTGCAGAGAGCGGGCGGCATAGCGGAATTCGCTATTGTAATCGTCTTCAAATATCCACGCCCGATGGGCTTCCGCCCATTCCAGTAAGGCGAGCCTTCTGGGCAGGCTAAGCGTTCCACTGAGCGGGAACTGGTGCGACGGCGCGGTATAGACCAGCTTAGCTTGCGGGTAATGGCGAATGCCATCCTGAATATCCATGCCCTCCTCGTCAACCCGAACGGGCCGGACCACCGCTCCCCTGGCGGCGAATGCGCCGCGGGCGCCGTTGTATCCGGGATCGTCGAGCCAGACTTCATCGCCCTTTTCCAGTAAAGCCTGAGCGGTGATGGAAAGCGCTTGCTGAATACCGTTGACAATGATCACCCGATCTTCGTGGCAATTGACGCCGCGCGTCGCCTGAATATAGCGACTAATCGCCTGGCGTAGAGGTTGATATCCATAGGGCGTGGCGTGCGCTCCCAGCTCACGACGCGATTGCCGCCAGACGCGCCCCAGCAGCCGCCCCCATAAAGCATGAGGGAAGAGATCGGTACAGCCGATACCGACGGCAAAAACCTGACGCATTTCGCCGCTGTCCTCTCTTTCTGACCATGATGAAACCAGTGCGGCGACATCAGGATTAAGCGGCCCTGCGGCGGCTATTGCCGTTTCGGGCGGCGTCGACGCGTCATACTCGCTAATGAGGTTATCCGGGATATGCTCGCAGACAAAAGTGCCCGCCCCCTTGCGCGTGACGAGGTACCCCTCATCCATCAGGCGGTCAAAACCGGCAATAACCGAGTTTCGCGAGATCGCCATCATCTCAGCCAGCGCCCGGCTGGAGGGGATTTTTGAACCCGCCGACAATCGGCCATCCAGAATCGCCTGACGCAGGGCGTGGTAGACCTGATCTTTAATCACGCCGCGGGCTAATAACAGTTCCTGAAACAGAGGGGCAATGGGTTTTGGCATGAGCGGCAGCGGGCATCGACGGCATAAAAGTGGATCCTATAAATATACAGAAAGTGTCACTTTTTAGGAACCAGAACAGCACCTACCATAGCGCCAGGTCAAATCACCCGGTTGATAAAAATAAGGAACAGCCATGAATAGCAACAAAACCGACGTTAACCTCGCGCAGGTAACCCTCCACCCCGCGGCTGAAAGCGACTTTGCCCAGTGGCTGCCGCTGTGGAAAAGCTACCAGACGTTTTATCGCGTCGACATCCCGGAAAGCATCACGCAGCTCACCTGGAAGCGCTTTTTCCATCCCACCGAGCCGATGTTCTGCGCAGTGGCAAAACAGGAAGGCAGGATAGTGGGTTTCGTACATTATCTCTTCCACCGCTCCACCTGGGCCGAAAGCGACTACTGCTATCTGGAGGACCTCTTCGTTGACCCGGCCGTTCGCGGTCAGCATATCGGCAAGCAGCTGATTGAGTATGTTCAGCTGCAGGCGCGCAAACGTCACGCAGCCAGCCTGTACTGGCACACGCATGAGACCAACCTTCGGGGCCAGCGTCTGTATAACTGGGTCGCGGAGAAAAGCGGCATGATTGAGTATCGTATGCGGGTGAAGTAGCCCCTGCGCAGGCGTAAAAAAACCTCGCCGCGGCGAGGTTTCGTCACTGACAGAGAACTTAGCGAGCGTTGACCACGACCCACATCGGGCCCTGGCCTACGGCATAGCGCCCTTTTTCCTGGAGCAGCCCCTGCTCGCCTTTGATTTCATACACCGCGATATGATGCGATTTCTGACCGGCGGCGATCAGATATTTGCCGCTATGATCGAGGTTAAAGCCGCGCGGCTGGGTCTCGGTATTCTGATAGCCTTCGATGGACAGCACGCTGCCGTCTTCCGAGACGCTGAAGATAGTGATAATGCTGGCGGTACGATCGCAGGCGTAGAGATGACGGCCATCCGGGGTCAGATGAATATCCGCCGCCCAGCGCACGCCGGCAAAATCAGGCGGCATCATGTCCAGCGTCTGCACGCATTCGATTTTTCCGTACGGATCTTTCAGCTCCCAGACGTCAACGGAGCTGTTCAGTTCGTTGACGCAGTAGCCGTATTGCTGATTCGGATGGAACACCATGTGACGCGGGCCCGCGCCTTCAACGGTGGTCACTTCAGCCGGCTCCTGTTCTGCGAGGAAACCGTCGTCGCTCAGGGTAAACAGGCAGATACGATCCTGCTTCAGCGCCGGTACCCACAGGGTGCGATTATCGGGAGAGATATTTGCCGAGTGGCAGCCTTCCAGACCTTCAACCACCGCCACCGCTTCTCGCGGCAGGCCGTCCACCAGCGGCGTAACGCTCACGCAGCCCGCGTTATAGGAAGCGCTGAACACAAAGCGCCCCTGACGATCGGTAGAAATATGCGTTGGGCTACCCGGCAGCGCGGCTTCGCCGGCGAAAGTCAGGGCGCCATTATCGGGCGCAATGCGGTAGGCCAGTACGCGAAACTCCGGACGCACGCCGACGTAGAGAAACTCTTTGTTCGGGCTCACCACCATCGGCTGCACCTGGCCCGGGGCATCAACAACCTGCACCAGGGTCAGTTTCCCCTCAAGATCCAGATCCCAGACGTGAATCTGCTGGCTTTCCGGGCTGGCGGTATAAACGGTTTGTTTCATGAATACTCCTTCCTCACTGCACGTGGAAATTTCATTTTTCAGACTAACGACACCCTGAAAAACACAATATGCATACACAACGCTCTTCAGGTTGCCTCCTGGCAGCCTGAAAGATCAAGTGTATCGGCTCTTTAGCGGTAGATGCTGAAAAGTTTGCCGGAATGGCACAGCGGTGTACCATCATAGCCTGCTAACTTTTCATCATTAACCGGAAACAACCCATGACCTCACGCGTGATTGCCCTCGATTTAGACGGCACGCTCTTAACCGGCAAAAAGACCATCCTCCCCGCCTCGCTCGATGCGCTGGCTCGCGCCAAAGACGCGGGATATCAGATCATCGTCGTCACCGGCCGACATCACGTCGCTATCCATCCTTTTTATCAGGCGCTGGCGCTGGATACACCTGCAATTTGCTGCAATGGCACTTATTTGTATGATTATCATGCAAAAAAGGTGCTTGAATCCGACCCGATGCCGGTAGATAAAGCCCTGAGCCTGACGGAAATGCTGAACGAGCATGATATTCACGGCCTGATGTACGTCGATGACGCCATGCTGTACGAGCAGCCGACCGGGCACGTTATCCGCACCGCCAGCTGGGCGCAATCGCTCCCCGTCGAGCAGCGTCCGGTATTCACTCAGGTCGATTCTCTGGCGCAGGCGGCCCGGGAAGTTAACGCCGTGTGGAAATTCGCCCTGACCGATGAAGATACCGCCAAACTGCAGCGCTTTGCCCAACACGTTGGCCAGACGCTGGGTCTGGAGTGCGAATGGTCGTGGCACGATCAGGTGGACATTGCCCGGGAAGGCAACAGCAAAGGTAAACGCCTGGCGCAGTGGGTCGCGTCGCAGGGCCTGGCGATGCAGGATGTTATCGCCTTCGGCGACAACTATAACGACCTCAGCATGCTGGAAGCCGCCGGTACCGGCGTGGCGATGGGCAACGCGGTGGAAGAGGTCAAAGCGCGCGCCAACGTGGTGATCGGTGAAAACGAAACCACCAGCATCGCCGACTACATCTATCGCCACCTGCTGTAATCAGGCGGCTATCGACACGCTTTTTATCTGCGCATACAGCCGCTGGCCCGGGGTCACCCCCAGCTCATCGCGAGCCCAGGGGCTGATGCGCGCCCACAGGGTACGACCGCTTATCTCCAGCCTGACCTCAACCTGCCCATGACTTTCAATACACTGCATGACCTGCGCGGGTAAAATATTGCGGATACTGGTTTGCTGAGCGGGCTGCAGTACCAGAGAAACGTCCGAGGCCTGAATGCGGATCCGCGCGCTTTCGCCCTGCGGCCTGTCAAGACGGTTAACCCATATCTGCCGATCCCCCAGCGCCAGCGCGGTCATGGCATACTTCGGATGCTGAGCGGCAACGGTCACGTTCAGGATCGTGCTTTGCTGCTCCTGGGGAAGCCAGGGGTGCATCACGCTGCTGCTCCACACCTCTTCCAGACAGCCAAAGGCTTTCACTTTCCCCTCTTCCAGCACCAGCACGTTATCCGCCAGATGCTGGATTTCATCCAGAGAGTGGCTGACGTACAGCATCGGGATCTTGATTTCGCGCGCCAGACGCTGCAGATAGGGCAACAGCTCGCGCTTGCGCGGAATATCCAGCGATGCCAGCGGCTCATCCAGCAGCAGCAGCTCCGGCGCGGTAAGCAGCGCCCGGCCAATCGCCACCCGCTGTTTCTCCCCACCGGAGAGGCCGCCCGGCAGGCGGTCAAGCAGCGGCGCAATGCCGAGCAGCGCCACCAGCTTGTCAAACTGCGCCGCCATAGACTTCGCCATGCCATATTGCAGATTGCCGCGCACTTTATAGTGCGGAAACAGGCGCGCGTCCTGAAAAACGTAGCCAATGCGGCGCTTTTCCGGCGCCAGGCAGATACCTTTATCAACGTCGTTCAGCACTCTGCCGTTGAGGACGATGCGCCCCTGCTGCGGGCGCGTCAGGCCGCTAATGGCGTTAATCAACGAGGTTTTACCCGCGCCGGAGACGCCGAACACCGCCGTAATTCCGCTGGCGGGAAGCGTCTCGCGAATTTGCAGACAGTGGCTACCCAGCGTCTGGGTAAAATCGAGCTCAAGCATGTTTATTTCCCCATCCGCTGACGGCTGAGGCGGGCCAGCCATTCGGAAATCAGCAGCGATACCAGCGCCAGCGCAATCGAAATCAAGCATAAACGCGCGGCCGCGCCTTCTCCCCCGGGGGTCTGGATCAGGGTATACATGGCCGAAGGAATGGTGCGCGTTTCGCCGGGAATATTGGAAACAAACGTGATGGTGGCGCCGAACTCGCCCAGCGAGCGGGCGAAAGCCAGGACGGTGCCAACGATAATGCCGGGTAGCGTCAACGGTAACGTAATAGTGAAAAACACCCGCCAGCGGCCAGCTCCGAGGGTACGCGCCGCCTGCTCGAGCTTGATGTCCACCCCTTCCAGCGCGAGGCGAATGGCCCGCACCATCAGCGGAAAGGACATCACCGCCGCCGCCAGTACCGCGCCGCGCCAGCTAAACGCGAAGCTCAGACCAAACCAGTCATACAGCCAGCTGCCGATAAAACCGCGTCGCCCCATCGCGATCAGCAAGAGATACCCTACCACCACCGGTGGCAATACCAGCGGCAGGTGGAGAATGCTATCGAGCAGCGCTTTACCGGGAAAATCTCGTCGCACCAGCAGCCAGGAGAAAAAGATGCCAAAAGGCAAGCTCAGTACCACCGCCAGGGAGGAGACTTTCAGGCTCAGCAGTACCGCCTGCCATTCAGGATCGCTTAAGAACATTAGTGGGTAGTAAATCCGTAACGTGTAAAGATGGCGGACGCTTCCGGCCCTTTTAAATAGTCATAAAACGCGCTGACCGTGGCATTTTTATGGCCGTCGACGATTGCCAGCGGATATTCCACTTTCTTATGCGAATCTTCCGGGAGGGTACCGACAACTTTTACCCCCTTGCTGGCGACCGCATCGGAGCCGTAAACGATCCCCAGCGGCGCTTCGCTGCGTTCAACCAGGGCCAGCGCGCCGCGCACGTCTTCTGCCGGCGCCAGCTTCGGCGACAGGATTTCCCAGGCTCCCAGCTTTTGCAGCGCCTCTTTCGCATAGATGCCAGCAGGCACGTGTTCCGGGTCACCTACGGCCAGGCGGCCGCCTTTCAGCAGGCTGGTCCAGTCGGTTTTATCACTGATGTTTATCTCGCCCTGCGCGCTGGCTTTTGGCGCCACGACAACCAGGCTGTTACCGAGAAGGGTCGCGCGCGAGGCGGTATCAATGCTCTTTTTCTCGACCGCGTAATCCATCCATTTTTGATCGGCGGAGATAAACAGATCCGCCGGCGCCCCCGCTTCAATCTGCCGTGCCAGAGTCGATGAAGAGGCAAATGAAGAAACCACCTCCACGCCCTTCTCTTTTTTATACTCTTTGGCGATATCCTGCATGGCGTTGGTGAGCGATGCCGCGGCAAAAACCGTCACTTTGCCCTCTTCCGCCAGCGCGTGGCCCGCAACGGAGAGCGTTAACGTTGCTCCAGCAAAAAAGCGTAACCATTGACCTGTCATCTGAATCTCCCGTCGGTTCGTTATGTAATAGACAATATAACGATAGCGCCAGGTTTTTCCCAGCGAAAATTAGGGGTAATCAGCGTTCGAAAAATGGAGGGGGGAAGAAATAAGAACGCCCGGCAGAACCGGGCGCGGGGGAAATCAGTGATTTTGCGGTCTGCTGTCTTTATGACCGGCTCCGGAGAAGAGGTTAAACACTTCGCCCAGCCCGTAAATCAGGCCCAGAATGACCGCCATCACCACAGGGACCATGACTACGGCAAAAACCAGACTTTTCAATAGCTCTAACATGGTTGGCTCCAGAAAGTACGAATAGTTTATTGTAACCAATTCAGCCGGAAAAACACGCCCCATTTGTGCGGTGCCCCGCTGGCCACCGTGAGAGATGCATCTTGCAAGATGACCGCTATCGGTCACAATACCCTTTTTCATCAGGATATGATTATGCAGGCTGAAATTCTTCTTACCCTCAAATTACAGCAGCGCCTGTTCGCCGATCCTCGCCGTATCGCCCTGCTGAAACAGATTGAACAGACCGGCTCGATTAGCCAGGGGGCAAAAAACGCGGGCATTAGCTATAAAAGCGCCTGGGATGCGATTAATGAAATGAATCAGCTCAGCGAGCAAACCCTGGTTGACCGGGCGACCGGTGGCAAAGGCGGCGGCGGCGCGGTCCTCACCCGCTACGGGCAGCGGCTGATTCAGCTCTACGACCTGCTGGCGCAGATTCAGCAGAAAGCGTTCGATGTCCTGAGCGATGATGACGCCCTTCCCCTCGACAGCCTGCTGGCTGCCATTTCGCGATTCTCTCTGCAGACCAGCGCGCGCAACCAGTGGTTTGGCACCATTACCGGCCGCGACCATCAGCAGGTCCAGCAGCACGTTGACGTTCTGCTGGCCGACGGCCAAACCCGCTTTAAGGTCGCGATTACCGCCCAAAGCGCCGATCGTCTGGGCCTTGAGGAAGGCCAGGAGGTACTGGTGCTGCTGAAAGCGCCGTGGGTTGGCATTACTCAGGATGCCGCACAGGCGGAACGGGCCGACAACCAGCTGGCCGGACGTATCAACCACATCGAACGCGGGCCGGAACAGTGTGAAGTGCTGATGGCGCTCCCGGATGGGCAGAGCCTTTGCGCCACCCTGCCGGTGGAACAGACGCGCGATCTGGCGGAAGGGGCGGAGGTGATAGCATATTTTAATGCCGATCGCATCATTCTTGCCACGTTGTGCTAACGGCATTGACATTGCGCTCGCGAAGACGTATCCCTGAAGCAAATCGCTGCAAAAAGTGGGATACACAATGTCATTGTTGCAAATTTCGCAAGGCACGTTTCGTCTTAGCGATACAAAAACGTTAAATATTGAACACCTCCGCGTGCAGGCTGGCGAGAGCTGGGCTTTCGTCGGCAGCAACGGCAGCGGGAAATCGGCGCTTGCGCGGGCGCTCTCCGGCGAGCTGACCCTGCTAAGCGGGCAGCGTGAGTGCACCTTCTCGCGCATCACCCGTCTCTCTTTTGAGCAGCTGCAAAAGCTGGTCAGCGATGAGTGGCAGCGCAATAACACCGATTTGCTCAGCCCGGGAGAAGAAGACACCGGCCGCACGACGGCGGAAATTATCCAGGATGAGTTTAAAGACCCCTCCCGCTGCGCTCGCCTTGCTGAACAGTTTGCAATTAGCCACCTGCTCGAACGCCGTTTTAAATATCTCTCAACCGGCGAAACGCGCAAGACCCTGCTGTGCCAGGCGCTGATGGGCGATCCCGACCTGCTTATTCTTGATGAGCCGTTCGACGGTCTTGATGTCGCCTCGCGCCAGCAGCTCGCCGGGATGTTGGCCGCGCTGAACGGCGAAGGTATCACCCTGGTGCTGGTCCTCAATCGTTTTGACGAGATCCCGGCGTTCGTTCAGTATGCCGGGGTGCTGGCGGACTGCGTGCTGAGCGAAACCGGCGAAAAGCAGGCCCTGCTGCAGCAGGCGCTTATTGCCCAGCTCGCCCATAGCGAAAAGCTTGACGGCATGACGCTGCCGGAGCCGGACGCACCGGCAGCGCGTCTTGCGCTGGACGCCGAAGCGCCGCTCATCGTGCTGAACGACGGCGTGGTTTCGTACAACGATCGTCCGATCATTAACCGCCTGAGCTGGACGGTGAACCCTGGCGAACACTGGCAGATAGTCGGCCCCAACGGCGCCGGTAAATCCACGCTGCTCAGCCTGATTACCGGCGACCATCCTCAGGGATACAGCAACGACCTGACCCTGTTTGGCCGCCGCCGCGGCAGCGGTGAAACCATCTGGGATATCAAAAAGCATATTGGCTACGTCAGCAGCAGCCTGCACCTTGAATACCGCGTCAGCACCAACGTGCGTAACGTGATTCTCTCCGGCTACTTCGACTCAATCGGCATCTATCAGGCCGTATCTGACAAGCAGCATAAGCTGGTGCAGAACTGGCTGGATATTCTGGGTATCGACAAACGCACCGCCGATGCGCCGTTCCATAGCCTCTCCTGGGGGCAGCAGCGGCTGGCGCTGATCGTCCGCGCCCTGGTCAAACATCCCACTCTGCTGATCCTTGACGAACCGCTGCAGGGGCTGGACCCGCTCAACCGCCAGCTGGTGCGCCGCTTCGTTGATGTGCTGATTGGCGAAGGGGCGACGCAGCTGCTGTTTGTCTCTCATCACGCCGAAGACGCCCCGGACTGTATCACCCACCGACTGGCCTTTGTGAGTAGTGGAGACGGTTACACTTACCAGCTGGATCCGCTGTAAAATTAAGCCTGTACAGGGGTCTGCTGATCCCTGTTTTTTTCAGAATAATAGCTACCAGACATAACATCCCCCTGTTTTTAAAACAAAAAAACTCAAATGGGTTGTTTAAAAATTTTAGTGTAAACGATTCCACCAATTTGGCCTGTGTCACACTTTTGGCTTCTTTGGTATGCTATCTTCTTCTCACACGATAAGCCTATTGGAGCGAATCATGAAAGTACTGGTTACAGGTGGTAGCGGTTACATTGGAAGTCACACCTGCGTTCAACTGCTACTGCAGGGACACGAAGTGATTATTCTCGACAATCTCTGCAACAGTAAGCGCAGCGTATTGCCAATCATTGAACGTCTCGGCGGGAAAAGCGCCACCTTTGTCGAAGGCGACATTCGTAACGAAGCGCTGATGACGGAAATTCTCCACGATCACGCCATTGAAGCGGTGATCCATTTCGCCGGCCTGAAAGCCGTCGGGGAATCCGTCGCTAAGCCGCTGGAGTACTACGACAACAACGTAACCGGCACACTGAAACTCGTTTCCGCCATGCGCGCCGCGGGCGTGAAAAACTTTATTTTCAGCTCCTCCGCGACCGTCTACGGCGACCAGCCCAAAATCCCATACGTCGAAAGCTTCCCGACCGGTACGCCTCAGAGCCCTTACGGTAAAAGCAAGCTGATGGTTGAGCAGATCCTGACCGACCTGCAAAAAGCGCAGCCGGACTGGAGCATCGCGCTGCTGCGCTACTTCAATCCGGTCGGCGCGCATCCGTCGGGCGATATGGGGGAAGATCCGCAGGGTATTCCGAACAACCTGATGCCGTATATCGCGCAGGTCGCGGTTGGCCGCCGTGAATCGCTGGCGGTATTCGGCAACGACTACCCAACCGAAGATGGCACCGGCGTACGCGACTACATTCACGTGATGGACCTGGCAGACGGCCACGTCGCGGCGATGGAAAAACTGGCCGATAAAGCCGGCGTGCATATCTATAACCTTGGCGCAGGCGTCGGCAGCAGCGTGCTCGACGTGGTCAACGCATTTAGCAAAGCCTGCGGCAAACCGATTAACTACCACTTCGCACCGCGCCGCGAAGGCGACCTCCCGGCCTACTGGGCGGACGCTGAAAAGGCCGATCGCGAGCTGAACTGGCGCGTGACGCGCAACCTTGACGAAATGGCGCAGGACACCTGGCACTGGCAGTCCCGTCATCCGCAGGGTTATCCCGACTAAGGAACCTTCATGAGCGTATTTAACCCCGTCGACCATCCACATCGTCGTTATAACCCGTTAACCGGGCAGTGGATTCTGGTTTCTCCGCATCGCGCCAAGCGCCCCTGGCAGGGGGCGCAGGAAACGCCGGCAAAACAGACCTTGCCCGCGCACGACCCGGACTGTTTCCTGTGCCCGGGTAATACCCGCGTCACCGGCGACAAAAACCCGAACTACACCGGTACGTTTGTTTTTACCAATGACTTTGCGGCTTTGATGACCGATACCCCTGACGCCCCGGAAAGCGACGACCCGCTTATGCGCTGTCAGAGCGCCCGCGGTACCAGCCGGGTCATCTGCTTCTCGCCAGACCACAGCAAAACGCTGCCGGAACTGAGCGTGGAGGCGCTGGAAGGCGTGGTTAAAACGTGGCAGGAGCAGACCGCCGACCTCGGAAAAACCTACCCGTGGGTGCAGGTCTTTGAAAATAAAGGCGCGGCAATGGGCTGCTCCAACCCACATCCGCATGGCCAGGTGTGGGCAAACAGCTTTCTGCCTAACGAGGCGGAACGCGAAGATCGTCTGCAAAAAGCGTACTTCACCGGGCACGGCGCGCCGATGCTGGTGGATTACGCGCAGCGCGAATTAGCCGACGGTAGCCGCACCGTCGTCGAGACCGAACACTGGCTCGCGGTGGTCCCTTACTGGGCAGCGTGGCCCTTCGAGACGCTGCTGTTGCCGAAAGCGCACGTACAGCGCCTGACTGATTTAACCGATGACCAGCGCAGCGACCTCGCGCTGGCGCTGAAAAAGCTGACCAGCCGTTACGACAACCTGTTCCAGTGCTCATTCCCCTACTCTATGGGCTGGCACGGCGCGCCGTTTAACGATGAAGAGAATAATCACTGGCAGCTGCACGCGCATTTTTATCCGCCGCTGCTGCGCTCCGCGACGGTGCGTAAATTTATGGTCGGCTATGAAATGCTGGCTGAAACCCAGCGTGACCTGACGGCCGAGCAGGCCGCCGAACGTCTGCGCGCTGTGAGCGACGTCCATTTTCGCGAATCCGGAGTATAACTATGAGTCTGAAAGAGAAAACCCAAGCCCTGTTTGCTGAGAAATTTGGCTATCCGGCCAGCCATGTTATCCAGGCCCCTGGCCGCGTTAACCTGATCGGCGAGCATACCGACTATAACGATGGGTTCGTGCTGCCCTGCGCCATTGATTACCAGACGGTCATCGCCTGTGCGCCGCGCGACGATCGTACCGTGCGGGTGATTGCCGCCGATTACGACAATCAGACCGATGAATTCTCTCTCGACTCGCCGATTACCAGCCACGATGCCCAGCAGTGGTCAAACTATGTCCGCGGCGTGGTGAAGCATCTCCAGCAGCGGAATAACGCTTTCGGCGGCGCGGATCTGGTCATCAGCGGCAACGTGCCGCAGGGCGCGGGGTTAAGCTCCTCGGCTTCGCTGGAAGTCGCCGTCGGCACCGTGTTCCAGCAGCTGTACCATCTGCCGCTCGACGGCGCGCAAATCGCGCTGAACGGCCAGGAAGCGGAAAACCAGTTCGTCGGCTGCAACTGCGGCATTATGGACCAGCTGATCTCCGCGCTCGGTAAAAAAGATCACGCGCTGCTGATCGACTGCCGCTCCTTGGGGACCAAAGCGGTCTCGATGCCGAAAGGCGTCGCGGTGGTGATTATTAACAGTAACTTTAAGCGCACTCTGGTCGGCAGCGAATACAACACACGCCGCGAGCAGTGTGAAACCGGCGCGCGTTTCTTCCAGCAGCCGGCCCTGCGCGACGTCACGTTGCAAGAGTTCAACGCCGTCGCCCACGAGCTTGACCCGGTGGTCGCCAAACGCGTTCGCCACGTGCTGACTGAAAACGCCCGCACCGTAGAAGCCGCCGCGGCGCTGGAAAAAGGCGACCTGCTGCGGATGGGCGAGCTGATGGCGGAATCCCACGCCTCCATGCGCGATGATTTTGAAATCACCGTCCCGCAGATTGATACCCTGGTGGACATCGTCAAGGCGACCATCGGCGATAAAGGCGGCGTTCGCATGACCGGCGGCGGTTTCGGCGGCTGTATCGTCGCCCTGGTGCCGGAAGATCTGGTCGAGACCGTACAGCAGGCCGTTGCCAAAGAGTATGAAGCGAAAACCGGTATCAAAGAGACCTTTTACGTCTGCAAACCGTCGCAGGGAGCTGGACAATGCTAAACCCAACAACGGAGCTGGCGCCGGACGGCCAGCCGTGGAATCTCCACACCCTGCGTAACGACGCAGGCATGACGGTCACCGTAATGGACTGGGGCGCGACGCTGCTCTCCGCGCGCGTGACGCTGGCCGACGGCAGCGTACGCGAAGCGCTGCTCGGCTGCGCGACCCCTGGCGACTATACGCGCCAGGCCGCCTATCTCGGCGCTTCCGTAGGCCGTTACGCGAACCGTATCGCCAACAGCCGCTTTTCCCTTGATGGCCGTAGCGTTAATCTGACGCCCTCCAACGAGGCCGGCCATCAGCTGCACGGCGGTCCTGAAGGTTTTGATAAGCGCCGCTGGCAGATTGTCAGCGCCGACGATCGTCACGCGCTGTTTTCACTCTCCTCCCACGATGGCGATCAGGGGTTCCCCGGCAATCTGACGGCTACGGCGCACTACCGCCTGACCGACGGTAATCGTATCGCCATCGAGTATCGCGCCACCGTTGATCAGCCCTGCCCGGTAAACCTGACCAACCACGTCTATTTCAATCTTGATGGCGTGCAGAGCGACGTGCGTAGCCATAAGCTGCAAATCTTTGCCGATGCGTATCTGCCCGTTGAGAGCGATGGGATTCCGGGAGGCGATTTGCAAAACGTCACCCTGACCAGCTTCGATTTCCGCACGCCGAAGATGCTGGCGGACGATTTCCTGCGCGATGAAGACCAGCAAAAGGTCAAAGGTTACGACCACGCCTTTCTGCTCCAGGCGCTGGGCGATGCCAAAAGCCCGGCGGCTCACGTCTGGTCGCAGGACGAAAAGCTGCAGATGACGGTCTATACCTCCGCTCCGGCGCTGCAGTTCTACTCCGGCAACTATTTGGCCGGCACGCCGTCGCGCACCGCGCAGCCTTACGCTGACTGGCAAGGTCTGGCTCTGGAGAGCGAGTTCCTGCCGGATTCACCGAACCATCCGGAATGGCCGCAGCCGGACTGCGTACTGCGCCCCGGCGAAGAGTACGTCAGCCTGACGGAATATCAGTTTATTGCGAAATAATACCCAGCCCTCCTGATGGAGGGCTTTTTTTATCCTTTCGCTGAAAAATACGCCACTTACAGACAAAAACATAACCTCTGTTTTACAAGCACCTTACACTGAGCGACTATTTTCGCTATGGTTAGGGATAAGCATTGCCGTGAGGTAAGTCGCGGCAATATAATGAGAATAGTTATCAATCAATAAATATACACACTACAGATTTCGGGTCGCATCAAGGCGGCGAGAAAGATGACGTGTATTGAGGAGTAAGTGTATGGCTGTAACTAAGCTGGTACTCGTTCGTCACGGCGAAAGCCAATGGAACAACGAAAACCGTTTCACCGGTTGGTATGACGTTGACCTGTCTGAAAAAGGCGTGGGTGAAGCAAAAGCGGCCGGTAAGCTGCTGAAAGAAGAAGGCTTCAGCTTCGACTTTGCTTATACCTCTGTGCTGAAACGTGCCATCCACACCCTGTGGAACGTGCTGGACGAACTGGATCAGGCCTGGCTGCCGGTAGAAAAGTCCTGGAAACTGAACGAGCGTCACTACGGTGCGCTGCAGGGCCTCAATAAAGCGGAAACCGCTGAAAAATACGGTGACGAGCAGGTTAAGCAGTGGCGTCGCGGCTTTGCGGTAACGCCGCCGGAGCTGACCAAAGACGACGAGCGCTACCCGGGTCACGATCCGCGCTATGCAAAACTGACCGACGCTGAGCTGCCTACCACCGAGAGCCTGGCGCTGACCATCGACCGCGTCGTACCGTACTGGAATGAAACCATTCTGCCGCGTCTGAAAAGCGGTGAGCGCGTGATTATCGCCGCTCACGGTAACTCCCTGCGCGCGCTGGTGAAATACCTCGACAATATGGGCGAAGCAGAGATCCTCGAACTGAACATCCCGACCGGCGTACCGCTGGTGTATGAGTTCGACGAGAACTTCAAGCCTATTAAACATTACTATCTGGGTAACGCCGACGAGATCGCCGCGAAAGCCGCTGCCGTAGCGAACCAGGGTAAAGCGAAGTAATTTTCGCGGGATGTAAAAAAAGCGTGGAGCACTCCACGCTTTTTTATTTTGAGACTCGCCGTAAAACCTAACCGCGGCGCGCTTTTACCGCATTCGCCAGCTGACGAAGCAGCGTATCGGTATCTTCCCACCCGATACAGGCATCAGTAATGCTTTTACCGTAGGCCAGCGGCTCACCGCTGTCGAGGCTCTGATTACCTTCCACCAGATGGCTTTCGATCATCACGCCCATAATCGCCCGCTCGCCGCCGGCAACCTGCTGGCATACGTCTGTGCCGACATCCATCTGCTTTTTAAACTGTTTGCTGGAGTTGGCATGGCTGAAATCGATCATGATCTGAGCGGGCAGGCCTGCTTTCTCCAGACCCACCTTCACTTCTGCCACGTGCTGCGCGCTGTAGTTCGGCTCTTTACCGCCGCGCAGGATAATATGGCAATCGCTATTGCCGCTGGTGTTCACAATCGCCGAATGTCCCCATTTGGTCACCGACAAGAAACAGTGCGGCGCGCCGGCGGCATTGATGGCGTCGATAGCGACTTTAATGGTGCCATCTGTGCCGTTTTTAAAGCCTACCGGGCAGGAGAGGCCGGAAGAGAGTTCGCGGTGCACCTGTGACTCGGTGGTACGCGCGCCAATCGCGCCCCAGCTCATCAGGTCGGCAAGATACTGCGGGGTGATCATATCGAGGAACTCCCCGGCCGCTGGCAGTCCGCTGTCGTTAATATCAAGCAGCAGCTTGCGCGCGATCCGCAGACCATCGTTGATGCGGAAGCTGTTATCCATATGCGGATCGTTGATCAGCCCTTTCCAGCCCACGGTGGTGCGCGGTTTTTCAAAATACACGCGCATCACGATTTCCAGCTCGCCTTTAAGCTCTTCGCGAAGCGCGAGCAGACGCTCGGCATACTCTTTTGCCGCCGCCGGATCGTGAATGGAGCATGGACCGATCACGACCAGCAGCCGATCGTCATGACCTTTAAGGATCTGGTGGATCGCTTTGCGCGCATGCGCAACGGTGTTGGCGGCGTTTTCGGTAGCGGGGAATTTTTCCAGGAGCGCAACGGGAGGTAATAATTCGTTGATCTCTTTAATGCGTAAATCGTCGTTCTGATAATTCATCTTATTTCCAGCGTTGCCATACTTATCTAGTTAAATGCAATCCCTCCAATCTATCTCTTCACTCAAAAAGTGTAAACGTGATTTTACACTAGCGGCAGAATATTCCTGGAAATAGGCTAAAAAACGCCATAAAGTCGCGGAATAGTGGCCACAAGCTATAATTTTTAACTGTTAGAACTTAATTTTCTTTAGCATTCAGCATTATATATTAATGCCGCTCGCTAACAGCGAAGCTTTAACCACAACGAGTAGAACCTCCGGCAATGCACTGTTGGAAGAGGTAATTCGGTAAATCGATATAACAGGAGCATCCAATGAAAATGAACAAGCTAACCAGTCTTCTCCTCGCAGCAACCCTGGGCCTGGCCAGCGGCGCGGCGCTGGCCGCCGATACCGGCGCGCAGTCGAACAACGGGCAGGCCAATTCGGCAGCCGACGCGGGTCAGGTTGCCCCCGACGCGCGTGAAAACGTGGCGCCAAACAACGTGGACAACGGTAAAATTAACGCCGGTTCCACCGATACCGGCGGCACCATGCTCCACCCCAACGGCTCCACCATGAACCACGACGGGATGTCGAGCGATGAAGTCCACAAGAACTCAATGTGCAAAGATGGCCGCTGCCCGGATACCGATAAAAAGGTCGGCCAGGACGAGGCGACGAAAACCGACGGTACCACCCAATAATCTGCGCGGTATCCGCCCGGAAGGAGAGCTAAGGCTCTCCTTTTTTCATTTTATTCACCCCAAGAGGTGAATCATGTCATAAAGTAATCATCAAAATAATAATGTAGGGATGGCACCATGGGGCAATCACACTCGCATAATTCTCCGCAATCCACCGAAGATAATAATGCCCGTCGGCTGCTGCTGGCGTTCTGCGTCACGGCCGGATTCATGTTGGTTGAGGTTGCAGGCGGACTTATTTCAGGTTCGCTGGCGCTGCTGGCCGATGCCGGGCATATGCTGACGGACGCCGCAGCGCTGCTGTTCGCCTTTCTGGCCGTGCGTTTCGCCAGTCGCCCGCCTAATGCTCAACACACCTTTGGCTGGCTGCGGCTGACCACGCTGGCGGCCTTTCTCAATGCTATCGCCTTAGTGGTCATTACGATATTAATCGTCTGGGAGGCCATTCAGCGTTTTCATCATCCGCAACCGGTAGCCGGTAAAACCATGATGATCATCGCCGTTGCCGGCCTGCTGGCCAATATTCTGGCCTTCTGGATCCTCCATCGCGGCAGTGAAGAGCGTAACCTCAACGTGCGGGCCGCCGCTCTGCATGTGCTGGGAGATCTACTCGGTTCGGTTGGGGCCATTATTGCCGCAATCGTGATCATCACCACCGGCTGGACGCCTATCGATCCTATTCTGTCCGTGCTGGTATCGTGCCTGGTTCTGCGCAGCGCATGGCGTTTGCTGCAGGAGAGCGTTAATGAGCTGCTGGAGGGCGCGCCGCGTTCGCTTGACGTCGACGCCTTAAAGCGCGATTTGCGCCGCTCGATACCTGAAGTTCGCGACGTACACCACGTTCATGCGTGGCTGGTAGGAGAAAAAACGGTGATGACGCTGCACGTGCAGGTGGTACCGCCGCACGATCACGACGGCCTGCTTGAACGAATCCAGGGCTTCTTACAGCATAAGTATGAAATTGAACACATTACGGTTCAGATGGAGTATCAGCCCTGCAGCGGCCCGGAGTGCCGTCTGAACATGACGCACGCCGGGCATGGACATCATCATCACCATTAGCGGGAAAACGCGTGAGAGCCGCGCTCACGCGCGCTGTTAATCCACATACGGCTGCCGTTGAGGGCGATGAAGGTCAGCAGCAGATATTCGAGCGACATCGCATAAACGCCCTGCAGGGCGAAAATAACCACGCTGATGACGTTGATAATCACCCACAGCAGCCAGTTTTCGACGTATTTGCGCGTCATCAGGATCATCGCCGCAACCGAGAGAACCATCATGCAGGAGTCCCAGAACGGGAACGCGTCTGGCTGCAGCGCCGGCATAGCAACCTGCAGGCCCAGGGTGTGCATCAGCGCGACGGCAATCCTGGTCAGAAACGCAAAAACCGGATCGATAAATACCGTCATCAGGCCAATCGCCACCACGCAGGCCGCCAGCCAGCCTAACGCTTTCGGCAGCGGCAGCCAGCGGATTTGCAGTTCCGCCTGGTTATCGCTGGTTTGTCGTGACCAGGCGTACCAGCCGTAGACGTTGGCCGCGAAGAAAAAGATCTGCAGCAGAAGGCTGGCGTAGAGCTGGATCTGAAAGAAGATAATGGCAAACAGCGTGACGTTGATCAGCCCAAACGCATAGTTGGCAATCTTCTCCAGGCTCGCCAGCCAGATGCACAGCAATCCTGCAACGGTGCCGACCGCTTCAATCCACGACAGGTCATATCCTCCGGCGCCAATGGGTATATGCACTAATATGTTCTGCGTACTAAAAAAATCCATCTTATCCCCAGAGCGTTCTGTAACGCAGTAATGAGCTATCCCCGAAGTGTAGCCGCAAAATCGAGCATTCTGTTTAGCGGAACCAGCGCCCCGGTTCGCAGCTGTTCATCAACGTGAATTTCATGTTCAACGCCTCCCTTTTCCAGCCCTTCCGCAATCGCCTGCAGGCCGTTCATCGCCATCCACGGACAGTGGGCGCAGCTGCGACAGGTTGCCCCTTCGCCTGCCGTAGGCGCTTCCAGCAGCTCTTTTTCCGGTACCGCCTGCTGCATTTTGTAGAAAATGCCGCGGTCGGTGGCGACGATGAGCTGCTTGTGCGGCAGCGTCTTAGCGGCATTGATCAACTGGCTGGTTGACCCCACCGCGTCAGCCATATCGACAATCGCCTGCGGTGATTCCGGGTGAACCAGCACCGCGGCCTGCGGATAAAGCGCCCGCATTCTCGCCAGCGCTTGGGTTTTGAATTCATCATGAACGATGCAGGCACCCTGCCAGCACAGTACGTCGGCGCCGGTCTGTTTCTGCACATAGCTACCTAAATGGCGGTCCGGCGCCCAGATGATTTTTTCACCCATGCTATCAAGATGCTCAATGAGTTCCACGGCGATGCTCGACGTCACAACCCAGTCGGCGCGCGCCTTTACCGCCGCTGAAGTATTGGCGTAGACCACGACCGTACGATCCGGATGCGCATCGCAGAAAGCGCTAAACTCCTCGATCGGGCAGCCCAGATCGAGCGAGCACTCCGCGTGAAGCGTGGGCATCAGGATGGTTTTTTCCGGGCTGAGGATTTTCGCCGTTTCTCCCATAAAGCGCACGCCGGCAACCAACAGCGTCGAGGCAGAATGTCGGGCGCCGAAGCGCGCCATCTCCAGAGAATCGGAGATACAGCCGCCGGTCTCTTCGGCCAGCTGCTGAATTTCAGGGTCGGTATAGTAATGGGCCACCATCACCGCATCGCGCTCGCGCAGCAGGCGTTTAATTTTTTCGCGATAAAAGTGCTTCTCATCGCGGTTTAACGGCATGGGCTTCGGAGGAAAAGGATAAATCGCCGCTTCCGGGTCAAACATTACGCTCATCTTGCAGTCTCGTTTCACTGGCTTAACTTTCAGACCGTAATAATGCCTGAAGAAAGGTATTAACCGGTCGTGGTGTTTTATATGCTAAACAAGATAGCCGATTGTGCAGAAAATGTCGTGAGGAATTTTTCCCACAGAGAGCATTTCCCGGAGGCGATGCTGCGCATCTGTCCAGGCTGCCAAACCTGCAGAACGCACGAATCTGTAGCCCGGGCAAAGCGCGTCAAGCGCCGCCCCCGGGATGAAGCCACGCAAAGGCATCAGGCCGTCACATTTCCCGGAGGCGATGCTGCGCATCTGTCCGGGCTGCTAAACCTGCAAAACGCACGAATCTGTAGCCCGGGCAAGGCGCGTCAAGCGCCGCCCCCGGGACGAAGCCACGCAAAGGCATCAGGCCCGGCACATTTCCCGGAGGCGATGCTACGCATCTGTCCGGGCTACTGGCCTGTGCCAATTGTAGCCACGGTAAACGCAGCGCGACGGTAGAATAACGCAGCATTAAGGTATTGCGGATTGTTGTGATTTTCGAGGAAATGGCAGATAGCAAAAAAGCGCCTTTAGGGCGCTTTTTTACATTGGTGGGTCGTGCAGGATGACTCGCTTCGCTCACCCTGGGGGCCGTTGCTGACGCAACGTTATCCTTCACGCTTAACATCTGAGTTTGATGTTAAATTGGTGGGTCGTGCAGGATTCGAACCTGCGACCAATTGATTAAAAGTCAACTGCTCTACCAACTGAGCTAACGACCCCTTGCGGGTTTATTGCTAACTGGAACGATTCAGGATGGTGGGTCGTGCAGGATGACTCGCTTTCGCTCGCCCTACGGGCCGTTGCTGACGCAACGTTATCCTTCACGCTTAACATCTGACTACGATGTTAAGTTGGTGGGTCGTGCAGGATTCGAACCTGCGACCAATTGATTAAAAGTCAACTGCTCTACCAACTGAGCTAACGACCCGCTCGGGTACTGCCTGAATATTCTTCACTCGTCACCAATTCGAAATTGGTGGGTCGTGCAGGATGACTCGCTTTCGCTCGCCCTGCGGGCCGTTGCTGACGCAACGTTATCCTTCACGCTTAACATCTGAGTTCGATGTTAAATTGGTGGGTCGTGCAGGATTCGAACCTGCGACCAATTGATTAAAAGTCAACTGCTCTACCAACTGAGCTAACGACCCGAGTGGTGGGTGATGACGGGATCGAACCGCCGACCCCCTCCTTGTAAGGGAGGTGCTCTCCCAGCTGAGCTAATCACCCGATACTGCGCTTGATACATCTTTTAGCGGTGGGTCGTGCAGGATGACTCGGCTTCGCCTCGCCCTATGGGCCGTTGCTGACGCAACGTTATCCTTCACGTTTTACTATCGCGTTCCACCAGAACGATTGGTGGGTCGTGCAGGATTCGAACCTGCGACCAATTGATTAAAAGTCAACTGCTCTACCAACTGAGCTAACGACCCACTATTTTCGCCGCTTTGGGCTTGTTCGATATCCCTTGGCAACGGCGGCATATATTACTGATTTCAGAATTCAGCGCAACAACAATTTAGATAAAGATTGCTTAACTGCTTAGGATTCATGCGACAAGACCAGAAATGATGCGATTTCTGGTCATGCCATAATCATCCGAGTGCGTTAAGGCGTTTTTGCGCTTGTTTGGCCCCGTCGGTGCCAGGAAATTTACTGACCACCTGCTGGTAAACCGCCTTCGCTTTTGCGGTATCGCCTTTGTCCTGCATGATCACGCCGACTTTAAACATTGCGTCGGGCGCCTTCGGGGATTTAGGGTAGTTTTTCACCACGGAAGCGAAATAGTACGCCGCATCGTCCTTTTTACCCTTGTTGTAATTCAGCTGACCGAGCCAGTAGTTGGCGTTCGGCTGATACGTTGAATCGGGGTACTTTTTGACGAAGTTCTGGAAAGCCGTCATCGCATCGTCCTGGCGAGAGGGATCCTTCACCAGCGCGATAGCCGCGTTGTAATCGGTATTGGCATCACCGGTCTGCGCCGGGGCGCCTGACGAGGCCGCTGGCGCCGTCCCGCTAGCCGCAGCGCCCTGATCGCCCGCTGGCGTCTGGGTTTGCGCTCCCGCTGCGCCGCCACCGCTGCTCAGACCATCGATCTGCAGCAGGATCTGCTTCTGGCGCTCAACAACCTGATTCAGCTGATACTGGCTTTCCTGAATTTGACCGCGCAGGGAATCAATATCGGACTGATTATCGGAGAGTTGTTGCTGGAGTTGGGTTAAAAGCTGGCTGTGCGCATTGGAAATACGCTCGAGTTGAGTGACGCGGTCTTCGACCGAGCCTGAGCCGACACTACTGATTGGCGCCTGAGCAAAAGCGGCCCAGGGGGCCGCTATGCCAACCAGTAACGACAGACTCAATAGATGATGTCTGAAGTTACTGCTCATGCAATTCTCTTAGTAAACCAGTACGGCGCGACGGTTTTTGGCGTAAGCCGCTTCGTCGTGGCCCAGTACTGCAGGTTTTTCTTTACCGTAAGAAACGATGGAGATCTGGTCAGCAGAAACACCTTTGCCCTGCAGATACATCTTAACGGCGTTAGCACGACGCTCACCCAGAGCGATGTTGTATTCCGGCGTACCACGCTCATCCGCATGACCTTCTACGGTCACTTTGTAGGACGGGTTGCTGCGCAGGAAGTTTGCGTGCGCGTCCAGCATTGCAGCGAAGTCAGAACGGATATCGTATTTGTCCAGATCGAAGTAAACGATATTGTTCTGCTGCAGCTGTTGCATCTGCAGACGAGCCTGCTCTTCGGAAGACATGTTGCCGCCGTTAGCGTTACCGTCCATACCAGTGCCGGCACCCAGCATGCCTTCACCGCTCTGGTCGTTGCTGGCGTTCTTGTTAGAAGAACACGCCGCGATTGCCATAACCGGCAGAGCGATCAACAGCCCTTTCAGCACTTTGTTCAGTTGCATTTCTTTGATTCCTTTAATAATCAATTATTTATTATCACAGATACGGCGACCAGGCAGGTGATTTTACCTGTCCATCAGTTGCCGGAAGACGCGCTTTGAAACGCCCATCTGTAGAAACCAGATTCAGCACGGATCCCATCCCCTGAGAAGAGCTGTAGATTACCATAGTGCCGTTAGGTGCCAGACTTGGCGTTTCATCTAAAAACGTTGATGACAGAACCTGCACACCACCCGCTTCCAGATCTTGTTTGGCAATGTGCTGCTGACCACCGGCCGAGCTTACCATTACCATAGTTTTACCATCAGCGCTCACGTCAGCGTCCTGGTTTTGTGAACCTTCCCAGGTAATACGCTGCGGCGTGCCGCCATTAATATTGACTTTATACACCTGCGGACGACCGGCCTGGTCGGAAGTAAAGGCCAGGTTCTGGCTATCCGGGAACCAGCTTGGTTCGGTGTTATTGCTGCGACCGTTGGTCACCTGACGAATCTGGCCAGATCCCAGGTCCATCACGTACAGGTTCAGGCTACCGGTTTTCGACAGAGCGAAAGCCAGTTTGCTGCCGTCCGGCGAGAACGCCGGCGCGCCGTTATGCTGCGGGAACGAAGCAATCTGACGAACGGAGCCGTTAGCCAGCGTCTGCACAACCAGCGCAGAGCGTCCGCTTTCAAAGGTCACGTAGGCCAGCTTCGCGCCGTCCGGAGACCATGCCGGAGACATCAGCGGCTGAGTTGAACGGTGAACGAGGAACTGATTGTAGCCATCGTAGTCGGACACGCGCAGCTCGTACGGGAACTGGCCGCCGTTGGTCTGTACCACGTAGGCGATACGGGTACGGAAGGCGCCCTTAATACCGGTCAGCTTCTCAAATACGGCGTCGCTGGCAGCATGCGCGGCATAGCGCAGATACTGTTTCGTGACTTTAAAGGAGTTCTGCGCAAGCACGGTCCCTGGCGCGCCGCCGGTATCAACCAGCTGATACGCCACGTTGTAGGAACCGTCAGGGTTTTGCGTCACCTGACCAACCACGACGGCGTCAACGCCCAGCGCAGACCATGCCGCCGGCTGCACTTCCTGAGCGCTACCCGGCTGCTGAGGCAGACGAGAGCGATCGAGCGGATTAAACTTGCCGCTGTTGCGCAGGTCAGCCGCCACGATACCGCCCACATCTTCCGGCGCAGCACCCTGCCCCGCCCACTGGAACGGCACAACGCCGATTGGGCGTGCCGAGTCGACCCCTTGGGTAATCTCGATGCGTACTTCTGCGTGCAGCACTGCCGCCCACAGCATTAAAAAACCAAATGCTACTCGTAATGCCTGCTTCATCATATCTCCCTTATCCAGGCGAAAAGCCCACGATAATTTAGCAGAATGTTAACAAACTCAAATACACAAAACTACCAAAACCCTGGGCCTACCGACGTTTGTTTTCCCCGCATAAACGGGGAAAACTATCACTGAGGTTTGAAGTCCAGTGGCGCATTTTTGAATGTTTCATAAACAGCCTGCGACGGCGGTTTAGGGAACTTCGTCATCCGGCTCGTTGCCGCCAGCATTTGCTGACAGAACGCCGGATCGCCGCCTTCCGATTTCACACTTAACAGCGTTCCATCCTGAGCCAGATTCACACGTAAAGTACAGGTTTTCCCCTTGTAGGTATCCCAGTCATAGAGATGACCTTTAATCGCAGCCTGCACCTGTGAAATATAGCTGTTAATCTCAGCCTGGGATGCCCCACCCTGCCCCTGCTTACTTCCTTTAGCAGGAGATGAACCCCCAGCGCTACCGCTGGTATTACCTTTCGGCGCATTCTTACCGGAGCTCAGGTCGCCGAGCAGATCGTCAACGCCGTTGGCCTCTTTGGCCGCAGCGGCTTTCTTGGCGGCTGCTGCCTTAGCGGCGGCGGCTTTCGCCGCTTTGTCTGCGGCGGCCTTCTCTGCTGCTGCAGCTTTGGCTGCCGCGGCTTTCTCGGCGGCGGCTTTTTCCGCTGCGGCGGCTTTCTCGGCTGCCGCTTTCTCAGCAGCGGCTTTCTGCGCAGCGGCTTTTTCTGCCGCTTTTTCGGCGGCAGCTTTTTCAGCAGCGGCCTGTTTCGCCGCTTCCTGCTGCGCTTTTTTCTCGGCTTCCTGCTGAGCTTTCTTCGCTGCATCCGCTTCGGCTTTTTTCTGCGCGTCCGCGGCCGCTTTCGCGGCTTCTGCTTCCGCCTGTTTCTTCGCATCCGCCGCCGCTTTCGCCGCAGCGGCTTCGGCTGCTTTCGCCTGCGCATCGGCCTTCGCTTTCGCGTCAGCGGCGGCTTTGGCGGCAGCTTCCTGCGCCTCTTTCGCCTGTGCGTCCGCTTTGGCTTTGGCCGCTGCGGCGGCTTTCGCCGCGGCTTCTTCCGCCTGTTTCTGCTGTTCTTTCGCCTCTTTAGCCGCTTCCTGCGCCTGTAGACGATCCTGTTCCAGCTGTTTCAGCCGTTCCTGCTCGGCGGCCTGTTTTTCACGTAGCTCTTCCGCCTGCTGCTGAGCCTGCTTTTCACGCTGCTCGGCGGCGCGGCGGGCGCTGGCCTGCTGCTGCTGTTGGCGGTCATAATTCTTCACAACCGCCCCCGGATCGACCATTACCGCATCGATAGAGGAACCTCCGCCACCCCCGGCAGAAGCATCCAGATGCTCGTCAAACGAACTCCAGATCAGCAGCGCTATCAATACGATGTGCAGCGCGACTGATACTATGATCGCTCGTTTAAGCTTGTCGTTTTGTTCGGTTGCCTTTGACACTATCGGTTCCCAAAAACTGTTCGCCTGTTCCCGTTATATGACGTCGGCCACGAGACGCTGTTGTCCCAAAGCCGACGTGCTGGCGGGCGTGCATATTGCGAGCGATTAGATCGGCTTGGTCATCAAGCCAACCGATTTAACCCCTGCGCTGTGCAACAGGTTAAGCGCTTTAATAATCTCATCGTATGGCACCTCTTTAGCACCGCCGATCAGGAACACCGTTTTCTCATTCGCCTCAAGTCGACGCCTGGCTTCCGCAATAACCTGTTCCGGCGGCAGCTGCGATAACGTTTCCGGGCCAACTTTCACGCTGTACTGCCCGACGCCGGAGACTTCAACGATCACCGGCGGCTCATCGTTGCTTTTCACCGCCTGCGACTCCGTTGCGTCCGGTAGGTCGACCTCTACGCTCTGCGTAATGATCGGCGCTGTCGCCATAAAGATCAGCAACAGCACCAACAGGACATCCAGCAGCGGAACGATGTTGATCTCGGACTTCAGTTCGCGACGTCCGCGTCCACGTGCTCTGGCCATGGCTTACCCCTTATTGCTTTCGCTGCTGGTAAACGCCTGACGGTGCAGAATGGCGGTGAACTCTTCCATAAAGTTGTCGTAGTTCAGCTCAAGTTTGTTCACGCGCTGGTTCAGACGGTTATAGGCCATAACCGCCGGGATAGCGGCAAAAAGACCAATTGCCGTCGCGATGAGCGCTTCTGCGATACCCGGCGCGACCATTTGCAGCGTCGCCTGTTTTACCGCGCCCAGCGCGATAAAGGCATGCATGATCCCCCATACGGTACCAAACAGACCGATATATGGGCTGATAGAACCCACCGTACCGAGGAACGGGATGTGGGTTTCCAGGGTTTCCAGCTCGCGGTTCATCGAAATACGCATGGCGCGCGACGCCCCTTCGACAATCGCTTCCGGCGCATGGCTGTTCGCACGATGCAGACGCGCAAACTCTTTGAAGCCGCTGTAGAAGATTTGTTCCGAACCGGTCAGATTATCGCGACGACCCTGGCTTTCCTGGTACAAACGAGAAAGCTCGATACCGGACCAGAACTTATCTTCAAACGCTTCGGCCTCACGTGACGCCGAATTGAGGATACGCGTTCTCTGAATAATGATGGCCCAGGAGGCGATGGAAAAACAAACTAAAATCAACATGATAAGTTTAACCAGAAGGCTCGCCTTCAGGAACAAATCAAGGATATTCATCTCAGTCACTGCTTAAACTCCGCGACAATAGACTTGGGAAGCGCACGAGGCTTCATTAAGAGTGGATCAACGCACACGATAAGAACCTCAGCTTCATTCAAAACGACGTTCTCGGCGTTGACGATTCGCTGCGTGAAAACCAGGGTAGCTCCTCGCATTGAGGTTATCTCCGTCTGGATTTCGAGCATGTCGTCGAGTCTGGCGGGCGCAAAATACTCCAGCGTCATTTTGCGAACCACAAAGGCAACTCGTTCAGCCAGCAAAACCTGTTGGCTGAAGTGATGATGGCGCAGCATCTCTGTGCGTGCTCTTTCATAGAAAGCGACGTAGCTGGCGTGGTAAACCACACCACCGGCGTCGGTGTCTTCGTAATAGACCCGAACCGGCCATCGAAACAGCGTTGTATTCACTTTACATCCCGGTAATGCAACAAAAGGTTAGTGCTTTCAAACTTCGCTACTATACGCGCGGGAATCGTGGTTTGGAATGGGGGAAAGTAAACGAGGAGTAAATTTTTATGGGCTTATGCAAGCCCATATGGTTAACAGAGATTTCTTATTCAAAAGAAGAAAAAGAACAGGCCCAAAACGAGCACAATATCAGCGATAAGCGGACAAAAAATTCCCTGCCAGTGAATGGCGCGCGGGCGGAAGCCCACGCCGTGGATAACGCCGGTACAAACCGCCCACATCAGCAGGAAGCCGTGCCAGATTTCCAGCTCGCTGGTTTTGGCCGCAAAGCGCGACGGATCCCAGAAGATGCAGCCCGCTAGCGCCAGCGCCATCAATAAGGAAAGCGCCCTTAACGGGCGCTTGTCCATTATCGCGTAAAGAGTCGCGATAATACTCATCAGTGTTCTTCTTTACCTGCTTTGGTGGCTTCCACGTGCTCAAGCGCCAGCGCGGTAATCACCCCAAAAGCACAGGCAAGAAGCGTTCCCAAAATCCATGCGAAATACCACATATATAGCTCCTTACCTTAGTACAGCGAGTGGGTGTTCTTTTCGATGTCTTCGCGAGTGATGCGACCGAACATTTTCCAGTAACACCAGGCGGTGTAGGCCAGAATAATCGGTACGAAGACAATCGCCACGTAAGTCATCAAGTTCAGCGTCAGCTGGCTGGAGGTCGCATCCCACATGGTCAGGCTCGCGTTCATCGCCGTGCTTGACGGCATAATGAACGGGAACATGGCGATACCGGCAGTCAGAATGATGCACGCCAGCGTCAGCGAGGAGAACAGAAACGCCCATGCGCCTTTATCCGCTTTTGTCGAGATGACGGTCAGCAGCGGCAGCGCCACGCCCAGAGCAGGAATCGCCCACAGCGCCGGCATGTTATTAAAGTTCACCATCCACGCGCCGGCTTCACGCGCGACTTCTTTGGTCAGCGGGTTAGACGGGCCGGTATGATCCATCACCGATTTCACCACATAACCGTCGATACCGTAGTAGACCCAAACGCCCGCCAGCGCGAAGCAGACCAGCGTCACCAACGCCGCCACCGTAGACACGGAGCGGGTGCGCAGGTGCAGTTCACCCACGGTACGCATCTGCAGATAGGTCGCGCCCTGCGTCAGGATCATCGCCACGCTAACAATACCGGCCAGCAGGCCAAACGGATTCAGCAGCTGGAAGAAGTTACCGGTGTAGTACAGGCGCAGATATTCATCAACGTGGAACGGAACGCCCTGCAGCAGGTTGCCGAACGCCACGCCAATCACCAGCGGCGGCACGAAGCTGCCGACGAAGATGCCCCAGTCCCACATGTTACGCCAGCGGTTATCCTCAATCTTCGAGCGGTAGTCGAAACCCACCGGACGGAAGAATAAAGAGGCCAGCACCAGGATCATGGCCACATAGAAGCCGGAAAACGCGGCGGCGTAGACCATCGGCCAGGCGGCAAACAGCGCGCCGCCGGCGGTGATCAGCCACACCTGGTTTCCGTCCCAGTGCGGGGCAATGGCGTTAATCATAATTCGACGCTCGGTGTCGTTACGACCGAGGAAACGGGTGAGCATCCCCACCCCCATGTCGAAGCCATCGGCGACGGCAAAACCAATAAGCAAAATGCCGATCAGCAGCCACCAGATAAAACGCAATACTTCATAATCGATCATTTGACGACTCCTGTCTTAGCGTGCCGACTGAATAGCCGCAGAGGACTGTTCAAAGTGATAGCGACCGGTTTTCAGGCTGCTTGGTCCTTTACGGGCAAACTTGAACATGAGGAACAGTTCAGCCACCAGGAACAGCGTGTACAGGCCACAAATCAGCACCATAGAGAAGATCAGGTCGCCCGCGGTCAGCGACGAGTTCGCGACGGCCGTCGGCAGCACCTCACCAATAGCCCACGGCTGACGGCCATATTCGGCGACAAACCAGCCCGATTCAACGGCAATCCACGGCAGCGGCAGGCCATAGAACGCGGCGCGCAGCAGCCATTTTTTCTCACCGATGCGGTTGCGAATCACGCTCCAGAAGGAGGCGCCGATAATCAACAGCATCAGCACGCCGCACGCTACCATGATACGGAAGGCGAAGTAGAGCGGCGCCACGGCAGGAATAGAGTCCTTGGTCGCCAGAGCAATCTGCTCTTCCGTCGCGTCAGAGACGTTGTCGGTATAGCGTTTCAGCAGCAGACCGTAGCCCAGATCTTTCTTCACGTCGTTAAAGCGATCGCGCACGGCCTGGTCGGTTGAACCGGCACGCAGCTGTTCCAGCAGCGCGTAAGCTTTCATCCCGTTACGGATACGCTCTTCGTGCTGAACCATGAGGTCTTTCAGGCCGGTAACCTGTTTATCCACGGATCGAGTCGCAATGATGCCCAGCGCGTAAGGAATTTGAATCGCGAAGCGGTTCTCCTGCGCCTTCTGATCGGGAATACCAAACAGGGTAAAGGCCGCCGGAGCAGGCTGAGTTTCCCATTCAGCTTCGATAGCCGCCAGTTTGGTTTTCTGCACGTCTCCCATTTCGTAGCCGGATTCATCACCGAGAACGATAACGGAGAGAATCGCCGCCATACCGAAGCTGGCTGCGATAGCGAAGGAGCGCTTGGCAAAAGCGAAGTCGCGGCCTTTGAGCATATACCAGGAGCTGATGGCAAGAATGAACATCGCGCCGGTCACGTAGCCTGACGCCACGGTATGAACGAACTTAACCTGAGCAACCGGGTTCAGGACCAGCTCAGAGAAGCTGACCATCTCCATACGCATGGTTTCAAAGTTGAAGTCCGACGCAATCGGGTTCTGCATCCAGCCGTTAGCGACGAGGATCCACAGCGCCGACAGGTTGGAGCCCAGCGCCACCAGCCAGGTCACGGCCATGTGCTGAACTTTGCCCAGACGATCCCAACCGAAGAAGAACAGACCGACAAAGGTAGATTCGAGGAAGAAGGCCATCAAACCTTCAATGGCCAGCGGCGCACCGAAGATATCGCCCACATAGTGAGAGTAGTAAGACCAGTTAGTCCCGAACTGGAACTCCATGGTCAGACCGGTTGCCACACCCAGCGCGAAGTTGATACCAAACAACTTGCCCCAGAACTTGGTCATATCTTTATAAATCTGTTTGCCGGAAAGGACGTAGACCGTTTCCATGATGGCCAGCAGGAACGCCATACCTAGCGTCAGCGGCACAAACAGGAAGTGGTACATCGCGGTCAAGGCAAACTGTAAGCGCGACAGTTCGACTATATCTAACATCATGACTCCTTGCTCATCGCATGAAGACTCCGAGAGTGAACCCCGTTAGAAAGGGTCACACGCATGCCCCAATACAAATTTATTTGCTTCTTCTCGTCACGCCCGTTTTCTCATGCAAGAAAACGATAGTAATGAGAAGTTACAAACATGTTAACAAAACACCCAAATTGATCCCGTGATTATATTACGCTGCAAAACCCTTACAATAAATAGGTTTTTATTGTGATAAATTTGCAGTTTTCGACAGCGATCAATTTATAGCGAAAATACCAGATTTCGGTCAATTTGATCCGCGACAATTTAACTCCATTTCGCGACCTTTTCCAAGTTTTAAACATTGATTTAAATCAATTTTCATTTTAAATGTTAATTATGTATACCGTGTACCGTACAGGTAAACACTAGGTTAACAATATGTTTTTCAAGAGTATCAACGGTTACTGAAAATGATAGTCCATTTATTTCGCCGCGGAGGGGAATTTAATGGGATGAGCGCTGGGCGCATTAATCCGGGCATCAGCTGACAATGTCGTGTAGCTCACAGATTTTTTTTATCAAGTTAATGCCCTAAATTTTTTTGCTTATTACATTTATCATTGCGTTTACTTTCAATTAACACAGATGCGTAACTATCTCATTATCAAGTAAATGCGGCGTACATTCTCTTTCTCGTCGTTTTGTGACGCAACGCACCCTGCTCTTTATGCAGCAGACTTTCCCCCTGCGCTTTTATCCCCCACGGACAGCAGCTCTCCTGCCCCACTCCGCCATTCAACAAAAATGAAATATTAAATAAACAAATCACCATTTTATATCTTTAATCTAACAAATTCGCCGAGACGCATATAAAAAACAGCACATAAATACCGTTACTATGCTCACAGAAAAATTTAAAGAATTGTATTTACCGCTTATTATCAAGGCAAAGCAAACGCAAAATATAAAATAAGACCTTGCTCACAAACATCGCAATCTATTTATTAAAAAGATCTGAACAGAAATAACCCCAGACAATAAAAAAACTAACAACATCATGATACAAAAGGATTTTTTAAAGAAAAATCAAAAACAAGACTTTTTTGAAAGATATTCTGAAAATAGATCAATTGCTTCCCCCCTTCGAACCACAGACACTCCAGCCCTATTAACAGGCGGCCATCATCAACGCTGCAAATATTAGAAAGTCGTTTTTATTTTTATACCATCAGCCTTACAGAGGATTACCCATGAAGAAATCAACACTTGTTATTGGCGTCATTGGTGCTGACTGCCATGCAGTAGGCAACAAAGTCCTGGACCGCGTTTTTACTGCCCATGATTTTCGCGTAATCAATCTGGGGGTGATGGTCAGTCAGGATGAATATATCGATGCCGCTATCGAAACCGGCGCGGACGCCATCGTTGTCTCGTCTATTTACGGCCACGGCGATATCGACTGCCTGGGACTGCGCGAACGCTGCATCGAACGGGGTATCGGCGATATTCTTCTTTACGTTGGCGGCAACCTGGTGGTCGGTAAGCATGATTTTGTCGACGTCGAGGCCAAATTCAAAGAGATGGGCTTCAATCGCGTCTTTGCCCCAAGCCACGATCTGGAAGACGTCTGCAGGCTGATGGCGAACGATATCAACCAGCGCCACGGCGTTGAACAGCAGTGTCTGGAAGAGGCTATCTGATGCAAACCGTCTCTGTCGATATCGGCTCGACGTGGACCAAAGCGGCCCTCTTCGCACAGGAGGGGGATGAGCTGACGCTGGTAAACCACGTTCTGACCCCGACCACTACCCATCACCTGGCGGAAGGCTTTTTTGCCAGCCTGAACCGGGTGCTTAACGTTGCCGATGCGCGCCCGTTGCTGCACCGCGGTGACGTCACGCTGAAATACTCTTCATCGGCAAAAGGCGGTCTTGCCGTTGCCGCGATGGGTCTGGTGCCGTCCATCACCCTGGAATCAGCAAAAGTCACCGCCCACTCGGCGGGGGCCAAAATCGCCCAATACTACGCCTACAAACTCAACCGCCACGATATCCAGGCGCTGGAAGCCACGCCGCCGGATATCCTGCTGTTTACCGGCGGAACCGACGGCGGCGAGGAGAGCTACGGCCTGGCCAACGCCCATGCGCTGGCGGAGTCAACGCTCGACTGCGCCATTATCTATGCCGGAAACCGGGATATTCAGGACGAGGTTCAGGCCATCCTTGGCCACAAAGATTTGACCACGGTAGACAACATTCTGCCCGATCTCGATCACCCTAATCCCTACGCTGCCCGCAAGGCGATTTGCGATGTCTTCTTATCCCGAATCGTCAAAGGTAAAGGGCTGGACGTGATTGTCGCGGAAACCGGCGAAGAGCCGATGCCAACGCCGTGGACCGTCTACGAGCTGGTAAAAACCATCAGCCATTACGACAGCGCGTGGAAAGAGTTCATGCTGATCGATATGGGCGGCGCCACCACCGACGTCTACTCCGCCAGCGCCAACACGCTCTCTCCGGATACCGTTCTGCACGGGGTTCCGGAACCGTTTGTTAAACGTACGGTAGAAGGAGATCTCGGCATGCGCGTTTCAGCTGTCGTGGTCGGTGAAAGTACTCAGGAGCTGGTGAACGTGGTGTTTGCCCATCAGCCGCAGCGTCAGGAGGCCTTTTACCGCTACCTGCGCCATCTGGTCGCTCAGCCGGATTATCTGCCGCTCAACGAGGAAGAAAAATATTTCGACACCGTGCTGGCCGGGCTGTGCGTCGGCTACGCCAGCGAACGCCACGCGGGCACCAAAAAGCAGGTCTGCACCTGCGTGGGCAACGTCGATTTACAGATGGGCCGCGATCTGACCCCCGTGCGTAAAGTCGTCAGTTCCGGTGGATGGCTCTCCCGCGCCAGCGGCTTCGACATCCACCGCTGGCTGAAATACCGCGAACTGGATGACGACGGCAGACGCATTCTTCTGCCAACCCGGTTTGATTATTACCGCGATGCAAAAGGCCTGCTTCCGCTGCTGGCAAACGTTGCCAGGCTCTACCCCGAGCTCGCCGCTCGCACCAGCATTCACTGTTTAACCCTATAAATGAAGGCAGCTACGAATGGAACTTCGAAATAAAAAATTAACCCACGACGAATTCATGACCGAGCGGCATCAGGTATTGCAGACCTGGCATACCGGCAAGGACGTTGAGCACTTCGAAGATGGCGTGAAGTACCAGCAAACCATTCCTGAGAAAAAACGCTTTTCTCACGCTCTGCTTAAGGCCGACCAGGAGGGTAAAACCCTGAGCCAGCCGCGCGCGGGCGTGGCGCTGATGGATGAACATATTGCGCTGCTCAAAACCCTGCAGGAAGAGTGCGATCTGCTGCCCAGCACCATCGATGCCTATACCCGCCTCAACCGTTACGAAGAAGCGGCGGTCGGCATACAGAAATCCATCGAGGCGGGAACCTCCAAACTGAATGGTTTGCCGGTGGTTAACCACGGCGTCGCCGCCTGCCGCCGGATGACCGAAGCGCTGGAAAAACCGGTCCAGGTACGTCACGGTACGCCAGACGCGCGCCTGCTGGCGGAAATCTCCATGGCCAGCGGCTTTACCAGCTACGAAGGCGGCGGTATCTCCTACAACATTCCCTACGCCAAGCGCGTCACCCTGGAGAAGTCGATTCGCGACTGGCAGTACTGCGACCGCCTGATGGGCCTGTATGAAGAACACGGCATTCGTATTAACCGCGAACCGTTCGGCCCGCTGACCGGCACCCTGATCCCACCGTTTATGTCCCACGCGGTGGCCATTATCGAAGGTCTGCTGGCGCTGGAACAGGGCGTCAAGTCAATCACCGTCGGCTACGGCCAGGTCGGCAGCCTCACCCAGGACATCGCGGCGATTAAATCTCTTCGCGAACTCTCCCACGAATACTTTGGCAATTACGGATTCGACGATTATGAGCTGAGTACCGTCTTCCACCAGTGGATGGGCGGCTTTCCGGAAGATGAATCAAAAGCCTTTGCCATTATCTCCTGGGGCGCGGCGGTAGCCGGGATGTCCGGCGCCACCAAAGTGATCACCAAGAGCCCGCATGAAGCGTTCGGTATTCCCACTGCGGCGGCCAACGCGCAAGGGCTGAGGGCATCCCGCCAGATGCTCAATATGGTCAGCGATCAGAAGTTCCCGCCCTGCGCCGCGGTTGAGCAGGAAGTGGAGCTGATAAAAAGCGAGGTTCGCGCAGTGCTGAAGAAAGTGTTCGAGCTGGGCAACGGCGACATCGCCCGCGGTACGGTGCTGGCCTTTGAAGCGGGCGTCCTGGACGTGCCTTTTGCCCCCGCATCCTGCAACGCGGGCAAAATTTTGCCGGTCCGCGACAATGCCGGCGCCATTCGCGTGCTTGAAGCCGGCGCGGTTCCGCTGCCGAAGGACATCCTCGCCCTGCACCACGATTACGTCGCTGAACGTGCGCATTTTGAAGGACGCAAACCCTCATTCCAGATGGTTGTTGATGACATCAACGCGGTATCCCACAGTAAATTAATAGGAAGACCATAATGAAAATTAAACAGGCTCTTTTCACCGCTGGCTACTCTTCATTCTATTTTGACGATCAGCAGGCGATTAAAAACGGCGCGGGTCATGATGGGTTCATTTATACCGGTGCTCCGGTAACGCCAGGCTTCACCTCGGTACGCCAGGCGGGTGAATGCGTATCCGTCCAGCTGATTCTGGAAAACGGCGCGGTGGCGGTCGGTGACTGTGCCGCCGTACAGTACTCCGGCGCGGGCGGCCGCGACCCGCTGTTCCTGGCGGAGAACTTTATCCCGTTCCTCAACGATCATATCAAACCGCTGCTGGAGGGCCGCGATGTCGATACCTTCCTGCCGAACGCCCGCTTCTTCGACAAGCTGCGCATCGACGGTCATCTGCTGCATACCGCCGTCCGCTACGGTCTTTCCCAGGCGCTGCTCGACGCCACAGCGCTGGCCAGCGGCCGCCTGAAGGCGGAGGTGGTTTGCGACGAATGGCAGTTGCCCTGCATACCGGAAGCGATTCCGTTATTTGGTCAGAGCGGCGACGACCGCTACATCGCCGTGGACAAAATGATCCTCAAAGGCGTTGACGTCCTGCCGCATGCGCTCATTAACAACGTCGAAGAGAAGCTGGGTCTGAAAGGGGAAAAACTGCGTGAGTATGTCCGCTGGCTATCCGACCGCATCTTAAGCCTGCGCACCAGCCCCCGCTATCGCCCCACGCTGCATATCGACGTGTACGGCACCATCGGCCTGATTTTCGATATGGATCCGGTTCGCTGCGCCGACTATATCGCCAGCCTGGAGCAAGAGGCGCAGGGCCTGCCGCTCTACATAGAAGGCCCGGTGGATGCGGGTAATAAACCGGACCAGATCCGTATGCTCACGGCCATTACCAAAGAGCTGACCCGCCTCGGTTCCGGCGTAAAAATTGTCGCCGACGAGTGGTGTAACACCTACCAGGATATCGTTGACTTTACCGATGCCGGCAGCTGCCACATGGTGCAGATTAAAACCCCGGATCTCGGCGGCATTCATAACATCGTGGACGCGGTGCTGTACTGCAACAAACACGCGATGGAAGCCAACCAGGGCGGTACCTGTAACGAAACCGAGATCAGCGCCCGCACCTGCGTTCACGTCGCGCTGGCCGCGCGTCCGATGCGTATGCTGATCAAGCCGGGCATGGGCTTTGACGAAGGTCTTAACATCGTGTTTAACGAAATGAACCGCACCATCGCGCTGTTGCAGACTAAGGATTAAGAGATGGCTCGTACCTTTAAGATCTTATCGCCGACGGCAATCCTCGGCTATGGCTTCCCGGAAGAGAGCTTTCGTAAAGCTATGGAGGCATCGCCGGATCTGATTGCCGTTGACGCCGGTTCATCCGATCCCGGCCCCCACTATCTGGGGGCAGGCAAACCTTTTACCGACCGGGCCGGGGTGAAACGCGATCTGCGCTATATGATCGTCGCCGGGGTGAAGAATAACATTCCGGTGGTGATCGGCACCGCTGGAGGATCCGGCGCCGCGCCGCATCTGGAGTGGTGTCGGCAGATTATCCATGAGATTGCGCAGGAAGAAAAACTGTCGTTCTCCATGGCGCTGATCCCGTCTGATGTCGATAAAGCCATCGTTCATCAGGCGCTGGATAACGGCAAAATCACCGCCCTGGACTTTGTGCCTGAACTGACCCACGAGGCCATTGAAGAGAGTACCTATATCGTCGCCCAGATGGGGATCGAACCCTTTCAGCGGGCGCTCGCCGCCGGCGCCCAGGTGGTGCTTGGCGGCCGGGCGTACGATCCGGCCTGCTTCGCGGCGCTGCCGATTATGCAGGGCTTTGATGAGGGGCTCGCCCTGCACTGCGGCAAGATCCTCGAATGCGCGGCCATTGCCGCCACGCCGGGCTCCGGTTCCGACTGCGCCATGGGGATTATCGACGACAGCGGCTTTACGCTGAAAGCGTTTAATCCAAAGCGTAAGTTTACCGAAACCTCTGCGGCGGCGCATACGCTGTACGAGAAGTCCGATCCGTATTTCCTGCCCGGTCCGGGCGGCGTGCTGAACCTGAAAGGATGCACCTTCAAAGCCGTCAACGAAGGCGAGGTTTACGTCAGCGGTTCTCGTCATGAAGCGACGCCGTACGCGCTGAAGCTGGAAGGCGCGCGGCGGGTCGGCTTCCGCTGCCTGACCATTGCCGGAACGCGCGACCCGATCATGATTGCCGGAATCGATAATATTCTTGAAGAGGTACAGACCAGCGTCGCACGCAACCTCTCCCTGAACGATGACAGCATCCGCATGACCTTCCATCTGTATGGAAAGAACGGCGTGATGGGCAATCACGAACCGATGAAAACCGCCGGGCACGAACTGGGCATTCTGCTTGATGTCGTTGCGCCAACCCAGGATATCGCCAACAGCGTCTGTTCGCTGGTGCGCTCTACCCTGCTGCACTACGGCTATGAAAACCGCATTGCCACCGCGGGCAACCTCGCCTTCCCGTTCTCGCCTTCCGATATTCAGAGCGGCCCGGTGTATGAGTTCTCAATCTATCACCTGATCGAAGCCAGCGACGCGCTGCGCTTTGACTTCCATATCGAACAGGTGACGCCAGAAGGAGTTCAGGCATGAAACAATCCCTATGCTCACTGGCGCAGGTGATCCGCTCCAAAAACGCCGGACCGTATGAACTGGTTTTAGATATTTTATTTAAAACCCGGGAAGATTATCAGCGGGTCAAACGTTCTGAGCAATTAACCCCGCAGCTCATTGCCGGTTTATATAACGTGAAGCCTGATTTTATTCATCGTATTGTCTGGTTCGATCCGGCCAACGCGGTAAAAATCGTCATGCCACGGACTATTATTTCCGGCAACGTCGGAGACAATGATGTTTATGGCGCTCAGCAGCATGCGCCGTTATTAAGTATTGAGTTCGACCTGTAATTTCTAAAATACAACAACATCCATTGGGGTACAGAATTTCGCTGTATCACTGTATTCCAGACAATTTATGCGGTTGGTCACCACAGGGGTACGTCTGCGCTGCTACCTGGCGCAGGCGTACGCCGCCCTACACCACTTCACCGACTAACCCTGTTCCGATGGAGTAAATATGAAAAAAATAAGTTTAACCAAAATGATCATATTAGGCCTGATACTCGGCATGATTGCTGGGGTGATCATTAATAATATGGCATCAGCAGATACAGCAAAATCCTATGCGCAGGATATTTCCATTTTTACCACTATATTTTTACGCCTGGTAAAAATGATTATCGCCCCGCTGGTAATATCAACGCTGGTGGTCGGCATCGCCAAAATGGGCGATGCGAAAACGCTCGGGCGTATATTCTCTAAAACCTTTTTCCTGTTTATTTGCGCCTCGCTGCTGTCGATTGCGCTGGGTCTGGTGATCGTCAATCTGTTCCAGCCAGGCGCGGGCATCAACTTTGTCCCCCACGATGCCGGAGCCGTGGCCGCCGTTCAGTCCGAGCCCTTCACCCTGAAAGTGTTTATCTCGCACGCGGTACCCACCAGCATCGTTGATGCGATGGCGCGCAACGAAATTCTGCAGATCGTGGTGTTCTCTATTTTCCTCGGCTGCAGCCTGGCGGCGATCGGCGAAAAAGCCGAGCCCATCGTGAAGGTGCTCGATTCGCTGGTGCACGTGATGCTGAAGCTCACAGGGTACGTCATGCTGTTCGCGCCGCTGACCGTTTTCGCCGCCATCTCCGGGCTGATTGCCGAGCGCGGTCTGGGCGTGATGGTCAGCGCCGGGATCTTTATGGGTGAATTCTATCTGACGCTGGGCATGCTGTGGGCAATCCTCATTGGCCTGTCGACGGTGATTGTCGGCCCATGTATCAGCCGTCTGACCAAAGCGATCTTCGAGCCCGCGCTGCTGGCCTTCACCACATCCAGCTCAGAAGCCGCCTTCCCAGGAACCCTCGATAAGCTGGAAAAATTCGGCGTCTCTTCCAAAATCGCCAGCTTCGTCCTGCCCATCGGTTACTCCTTTAACCTGGTCGGCTCCATGGCCTACTGCTCGTTCGCCACGGTGTTTATCGCCCAGGCCTGTAACGTCCACCTCAGCATGGGCGAGCAGATCACCATGCTGCTGATCCTGATGCTGACCTCCAAAGGGATGGCGGGCGTGCCGCGCGCCTCAATGGTGGTTATCGCCGCGACGCTGAACCAGTTCAACATTCCGGAAGCGGGCCTGATCCTGCTGATGGGCGTCGACCCGTTCCTCGATATGGGTCGCTCCGCCACCAACGTGATGAGTAACGCCATGGGCGCCGCCATCGTTGGCCGTTGGGAAGGCGAGCATTACGGAGAAGGCTGCCGCGGCACCGCCCCGGTCAAAAAACCGGAGCAGGAGCGCCCTGCCAGCGAAACGTCCGAAGTGGCGATGTCCTGACAGCAAAATGGCTATGAGCCCCAGGCCGGATACGTCCGGCCCGGTTCCCTCCAATCATCCCAACGGGACACACCATGAACGTGAAATTTCTTGGCACCTGCATCTTAACCGCCAGCTTACTGTTTAGCGCCGCCGCGCAGGCGCAAAGCGCGCCGGACTACGCCAGCATCATCGAGCAGGCGCATCAGAAATATAAGAGTAACCACGACGGTAAAGTCGCCGACTATATCCCTGCCCTGGCGAGCTATAGCCCGAATAATTTCGCCATTACGCTCGCGACGGTCGAAGGCAAAATTTACCAGACCGGCGACGTGACAAAAGCCTTTCCGATGGAATCATTAAGTAAAGTTTTCACCCTGGCGCTGGCGATGGAGCAGCGCGGGCCGCAGGAGGTGCTGGATAAACTCGGCGCGAACGCGACCGGCCTGCCCTTCAATTCCGGCTTAGCCGTGGAGCTCACGCAAGGCGCGCCGGAGAACCCGTTAGTCAACGCCGGCGCCTTGAGCACCGTGAGCCTGATTGCGGCGAAAGACAAAACCGACCGCTGGAACAACATTCTCAACAACCTCAACGCCTGGGCCGACAGCTCCCTGAGCGTTAACGAGCCGGTATTTCAATCCGAAATGGAGACCAATCAGCATAACCAGGCGCTGGCGATGCTGATGAATTCATACCGCAGCTTCTATGGCGACCCTCAGGAAGCCGTCGAAATCTACACCCGTCAGTGTTCGGTGGATATCACCGTTGAGCAGCTCGCCAAAATGGGGGCCGTACTCGCCAACAATGGCAAATCACCGTTCAACGGCAAGCAGCTGCTCACCGCCAGCTACGTCCCGCAGGTGCTGGCGGAAATGGCGATCGCCGGGCTGTACGACGGCAGCGGCAAATGGCTGTACACCGTCGGTATCCCGGCAAAATCCGGCGTTGGCGGCGGAATGGTCGCCGTCGTTCCCGGGCAATACGCTATCGCCGTCTACTCCCCTCCGCTGGATGCAGCCGGCAACAGCGTCCGCGCCCAGCAGACCATCGAGTACGTCGCGAATGCGACGCGGGCCAATCTCTTTTTAGCGAAATAGTGAGAAGTAAAATGTCGAAACCCTTTGTCTGGCAGGAACTTTTTGTTCAGAGCAACGATAATACCGAATATGAACTGCTAACGAATCAACATGTTAAGGTGACAGAGTTAGATGGAGAAGAGGTCATCAAGGTTGCGCCGGAAGCGTTAACATTGCTGGCTCAGCAGGCATTTTATGAGGCGTCGTTTTTCCTGCGCGCCGGGCACTTAAAGCAGATCGCCGGCATCCTGCACGACCCGCAGGCCAGCGGCAACGATAAATACGTTGCGCTACAGCTGCTGCGCAACGCCGAAGTCTCGGCAAAAGGTGTGCTGCCAAACTGCCAGGATACCGGGACCGCCACCATCGTCGCGAGCAAAGGCCAGAACGTCTGGACCGGCGGCAACGACGCGGAAGCTCTGAGTCAGGGCATCTACACCACCTTTCAGGAAAACAATTTACGCTATTCGCAAAATGCCCCCCTTGATATGTATACCGAGGTCAACACTGAGACCAACCTGCCCGCGCAGATTGATATCAGCGCGGTGCCGGGCAGCGAGTACCGCTTCCTTTTCGTCAATAAAGGCGGCGGCTCGGCGAACAAAGCCGCGCTATTTCAGGAAACAAAATCTATTCTGCAGCCGGAAAAACTCACCGCCTTCCTGATTGAAAAAATGAAGGCGCTGGGCACCGCCGCCTGCCCGCCGTACCACATCGCCTTTGTCGTGGGGGGCCTGTCGGCGGACCAGGCGTTGAAGGTGGCGAAGCTGGCTTCGACAAAATATTACGACAATCTGCCCACCAGCGGGAACGAACTGGGCCAGGCGTTTCGCGATACGTCGCTGGAAGCGGCGCTGCTCAAAGCCAGCCGCGAGTTCGGCATCGGCGCACAGTTTGGCGGCAAATACTTCGCCCACGACATTCGCGTGATTCGCCTGCCGCGGCACGGCGGCTCCTGCCCTATCGCAATGGCGCTTTCCTGCTCCGCCGACCGAAACATCAAAGCCAAAATCAACAAACACGGCATCTGGCTGGAGAAGCTGGAACATAACCCGGGCAAGTTTATCCCTGATTCTCAGCGCATAGAAAACGGGGCGCAGACCGTCCAGCTCGATCTGAACCGGCCGCTGCGCGACATCCTCCACGACCTGTCAGCCCTGCCCGTGGGCACCCGACTGTCGCTGAGCGGTCCGATTGTCGTCGCCCGCGACATCGCCCATGCCCAAATCAAAGCGCGTCTGGATAACGGCGAACCGATGCCGGAGTATATGCGCAAGCATATTGTCTACTACGCCGGCCCGGCGAAAACGCCGAATAATCTGGCCTGCGGCTCGCTGGGCCCCACCACCGGCGGACGCATGGATGGGTATGTTGACGCTTTCCAGGCGGCGGGCGGCAGTTTGATCATGCTTTCCAAAGGCAACCGCAGCCAGCAGGTGACCGAGGCCTGCCATAAACACGGCGGCTTTAATCTCGGCAGCATCGGCGGCGCGGCGGCCCTGCTGGCGCAGCAGTATGTGAAAAGTTTGCGCTGCCTGGAGTATCCGGAGCTGGGCATGGAAGCGGTATGGATGATGGAAGTCGAAAATCTGCCCGCGTTTGTGCTGGTTGACGACAAAGGCAACAACTTCTTTAGCCAGTTCGAGCAGCAGCACCGCTGTGCCACCTGTCCGGCAGGACACTAAGGAGCATTTATGCACGCGCGAGGCAATCCCGACCGCCATCGTCAGCGCCAGCAGAAGCTGAAAACGCAGGTTGCTACCCGCGTGGCGGCGGCAACGGAGCAAAAAGGCATTCTGATCGTCTTCACCGGCAACGGCAAAGGTAAATCCACCGCCGCCTTCGGTACGGCAACGCGCGCCGTCGGCCACGGTAAGCGCGTCGGTGTTGCCCAGTTCATTAAAGGTCAGTGGGATAATGGAGAGTACAACACGCTGCATCCGCTCGGCGTTGAGTTTCACATTATGGGCACCGGCTTTACCTGGGAAACGCAAAACCGGGAGGCAGATATCGAGGCGGCGTCGGCCGTATGGCAGGAGAGCAAGCGCATGCTGGCCGACCCGAGCTACGATCTGGTGGTGCTGGATGAACTTACCTATATGCTGGCGTATCACTATCTGGATACTCAGGAAGTGATCGCGGCGATAGAGAATCGTCCGCCGCGGCAGAACGTGATTGTCACCGGCCGCGGCTGCCACGCCCGGCTGCTGGAGCTTGCCGATACGGTTAGTGAGCTGCGTCCGGTGAAGCACGCCTTTGACAGCGGTATTCAGGCGCAGGTGGGAATCGACTGGTAGTTTTACCCGGCTCGCGCTGCGCTTAGCCGGGCTACGGGTTCACAGCGTTCTGCGGGCCAGTAGCCGGACAGATGCGCAGCATCGCCTCCGGGAAACTCAGCCACTCTGCGCTATGCTCCCGGGGGCGGCGCTCGACGCGCCTTGCCCGGGCTACAGGTTCACTGCCGTCTGCGGGCCGGTAGCCCGGACAGATGCGCAGCATCGCCTCCGGGAAATGATGCCGCTTTGCGCCCGGCACCGCCGTCTGCGGCCCGGATAACACACCGTCAGGCTGCCGAGACCACCGATTTTTGCAGCAGCCACTCGCGGAATACCTGTAAATGCCGGGATTCCGTTTTATCCTCCTGCCACGTCATAATGAAGCGGTTGCCGGTGCGAATCGGCACATCGCAGGGGATCACCATCTCACCGCTATCCAGGTCATGCTGAATGGCAAAACGCGGCAGCAACGCCACCCCCAGGTTCGAACGCACCGCCGCAATCAGCATTGAGAGCAGGTCAAAACGCGGACCGATGTTGATCTGCGGGCTGGTGATATTCGACAGCGCAAACCACTCCTGCCAGCCGTGAATTCGCGTGCTTTGATGCAGCAGCGGAAACTCGCCCAGCAGCTCCTCGACCGCCAGCTTCTGCCCGGGTTCGGACAGCAGCCCGCAGCCGCACACCGGCAGAATTTCCTCTTCGAACAGATACTCAACCTCCGCCCACGGCGAGCAAAAATCCTCGCGCATAATGGCGGCATCGTACTCGCGGCTAAGAAAATCGCCAATATTAGCCAGCGAATGAATATTAACGATAATGCCCGGATGTAATTTATTAAACTCGCGCAGGTTGGGGATCAGCCAGTGGGTGCTAAAGGTAGGATTGACGGCCAGCTCAAGCACCTGCACCGTCGGTTGCCATGTCATAATGGAGTTGGTATCACGTTCCAGTTTGTTAAGCGTTTCCTTAACGATAGTCAAATAATGCTTGCCAGCCGCATTTAAAAAAATCCTTTTTTTAGCATGATTAAATAATGACGTATGGAGGAAATCCTCCAGCGCCGTGACCTGTCGGAACACGGCGCTTTGTGTTAAAGCCAACTCTTCCGCTGCTCGAGTATAACTTTCGTGGCGAGCCACAACCTCAAAGGTCACCAGTAATTCAGTTTTGGGGATTTTTCCTCTCATAACGTCTTCCATTTACGGCGTGCAAAAAATTGTTTAATAGATAAAAAAAGCGCGCAAGGACATCAGATTAGCCCCGGGTGTTATATTTTATTTTACCTTCAGATGTCATTGATCTATTCCATGATTAATGCACACTGTTATTGATCAAATAATAACCAATAATACCCAGGCACTACAATAAACACAATTTAAACAATGTGATTGCCATGCAAATAACAGCAATAAGTTGTCAATATTTTTTCACATTAACTTGTTTATTTGCGAAGTCAGTCGATGAGACGATGAAATTTAATTGCCCGCTAGTGAGCATAAATGAAAATTTTTCCGCGATCGGCCACACATTATGAGCGCTCCAGGAAAAATCTGTATTAACGATAAAACGGCGGCTAATCGACTTACCGTGAAGCGGCTGCGAGATGCCGATCGCGGAACGACTGCGGGCTGGTGCGATGAGCGGCGCGAAACACCCGACAAAAGTAGCTGGTTTGCGCAAACTGAAGCTTACGCGCTACGCTGTCTACCGAATATGACGGATCGCCAAGCAGTTCTCCGGCACGCTGCATTTTGCGCTGATTAACCCAGACTTTAAAATTCACCCCCTGGCGTTTTTTAAAAAAACGACTAAAATAATTTGCGCTTAAACAAACGTGAGCGGCGACGGCCTCTAAAGACAGCTCACCATATAAATTTTCATCAATATAGCGTAATGCCGACAGCAGTTTTATTTCATGCGACGATTTTTGCGAATAATAAAACTCTCTCTTATGCCGCAACGGTTTCTCGTCCACTTCCCTGTTTTCTGCAATCGCAGACATATTATTAACGATAAAATGCAGTAATCGTATCGCCGCCGCCCGATGCTGGTTGTCGGTCGCGTTATGATGGTCGCAAATAATATAACCGGATAATGTATTGTCCTGAATCAGCGGTAAGGCAAAGAAATTTAACCCACCATAGCCAGCAGGTAATCGATTGTCATTCGCCTCAATCACCGTGGTCTCCAGCCCGGTAGCCCGCGAAAAAAGCGCTGCCAGCGAGCTAAAGCCCTCCCATTGTTCATGCCTTTTCTTTCGCACCACATTATTCCCCACCGCCTTTTGCAAGCACTTAATATGCAGAATAGCGCGGATAAAAAGGATGATGCCGGACGCAAAAAATAATCTCATTTGCGCAGATGAATATGATTAAACGGCATGAAATCGCGGGCGAAAACGGCATAACGCCTGATGGCGCAGCGGCAGGCAAAAAAAAGGCCATCATCAGATGGCCAACCATGTCGAAATTGGACCAGCCCTTAACCATGCAGAACGTCAGGGCTGTTTTTTTACTTATTACTTAATTACGGTTTTCAGCGCTTCGCCGATATCGGCCAGGCTGCGAACGGTCTTCACGCCAGCGGCTTCCAGCGCGGCGAATTTCTCATCCGCCGTCCCTTTACCACCGGCAATGATGGCGCCCGCATGACCCATACGTTTGCCCTTCGGCGCGGTCACGCCGGCGATGTAGCCGACAACCGGTTTGGTCACGTGATCTTTGATGTAAGCGGCCGCTTCTTCTTCCGCGCTACCGCCGATCTCACCGATCATGACGATCGCTTCGGTCTGCGGATCTTCCTGGAACAGCTTCAGGATATCGATGAAGTTAGAGCCCGGGATCGGGTCGCCGCCGATGCCCACGCAGGTGGACTGGCCGAAGCCGTAATCAGTGGTCTGCTTAACCGCTTCATAGGTCAGGGTACCGGAACGGGAAACGATGCCCACTTTACCCGGCTTGTGAATGTGGCCCGGCATGATGCCGATTTTGCATTCGCCTGGGGTGATCACGCCCGGGCAGTTTGGCCCGATCATGCGCACGCCCGCTTCATCCAGCTTCACCTTCACGGTCAGCATATCCAGCGTCGGGATGCCTTCGGTGATGGTGATAATCAGCTTAATGCCTGCATCGATAGCTTCCAGGATGGAGTCTTTGCAGAACGGCGCCGGAACGTAGATAACGGATGCGGTTGCGCCGGTCGCTTCTACCGCTTCGCGCACGGTGTTGAACACCGGCAGGCCCAGATGGGTGGTGCCGCCTTTGCCCGGCGTTACGCCGCCAACCATTTGCGTACCGTAAGCGATGGCTTGTTCAGAGTGGAATGTACCCTGGCTACCGGTGAAGCCCTGGCAGATAACCTTGGTATCTTTATTAATTAAAACGGACATTATTTCCCCTCCACTGCGGCAACAACCTGCTGAGCTGCATCCGTCAGACTTTTCGCTGCAATAATATTCAGGCCGCTGTCAGCCAGTTTCTTCGCGCCCAGTTCGGCGTTGTTACCTTCCAGACGAACCACTACCGGGACGTTAACGCCCACTTCGGCTACCGCGCCGATGATGCCGTCGGCAATCAGGTCGCAGCGTACGATACCGCCGAAGATGTTAACCAGAACCGCTTTTACGTTGTCGTCAGAGAGGATGATTTTAAACGCTTCGGTGACGCGCTCTTTGGTTGCGCCGCCGCCAACGTCGAGGAAGTTAGCCGGTTCGCCGCCGTGCAGCTTAACGATGTCCATGGTACCCATCGCCAGGCCCGCGCCGTTCACCATGCAGCCGATGTTGCCGTCCAGCGCGACGTAGTTCAGTTCCCACTGCGCCGCCTGAGCTTCGCGCGGATCTTCCTGCGACTGGTCGCGCATTTCGCGCAGATCCGGCTGGCGGAACAGCGCGTTGCCGTCAGCGCCCAGTTTACCGTCGAGACAGATCAGGTCGCCCTGCTTAGTGATCACCAGCGGGTTGATTTCGATCAGCGCCAGGTCGCGCTCAAGGAAAATGGTCGCCAGGCCCATAAAGATTTTGGTGAACTGCTGAACCTGTTTACCTTCCAGACCCAGTTTGAACGCCAGTTCGCGGCCCTGGTAAGGCATCGGACCCGCCAGCGGATCGATGGCGATTTTGTGGATCAGGTGCGGGGTCTCTTCCGCTACTTTTTCGATTTCCACGCCGCCTTCGGTAGAGGCCATAAAGACCACGCGACGGGAGCTACGGTCAACAACCGCGCCCAGGTACAGCTCTTTATCAATATCGGTCGCCGCTTCAACCAGAATCTGGTTAACCGGCTGGCCGTTCGCATCTGTTTGATAGGTGACGAGGCGTTTGCCCAGCCAGTGTTCAGCAAATGCGCGAATGTCTTCTTTGCTCTTCACTACTTTCACACCGCCCGCTTTGCCGCGGCCACCAGCGTGAACCTGACATTTCACTACCCACGGACCCGCGCCGATTTTTGAAGCGGCTTCTTCTGCTTCACGCGGAGTAGTACAGGCATAACCCACCGGCGCCGGTAAGCCATAGCGGGCAAA